>SXGS01351140.1_pt1 | contig 30330 bp, 26 predicted proteins | sample 3174681 | NCBI WGS metagenome assembly SXGS01 (sample SAMN11356861, study PRJNA531348) | freshwater metagenome | isolation source: freshwater sample F1-80 | place: China: Fuxian Lake, Yuxi | collected 2017-12-25 | reverse complement strand
GTCGTTGCCAGCGGCACCACGGCGGAACTCGCCGCTCGCGCCGGCACGCCGGACGCGAACCTCGAGCAGGTGTTCTTGTCGTTGACCGGTCGTTCCCTGCGAGACGAAGCATGAACCTGTTCTCCGCCAGCGTCTGCATCGCGCAGAAGGACCTGCGCCTCTTCTTCCGCGACCGCACCGGAATGATGCTCGGGCTGCTGCTGCCGATCGCGCTCGTCACCGTGTTCGGCATGATCATGAAGTTCGCCTTCGGCGGCAGCTCGGGCATGCCCAAGGTCGCCGTGTGGGTGGTCGACGCCGACGGCAGCGACGCCAGCGCGAAGTTTGTTCGCGGCCTGCGTGAACTCGGCATGCTGTCAGTGCTGCCACGCGCCGGCGAACCGGCGATCGACGCGGCGATGGCGCGGGCGTTGGTCCTCGATGGCGAAGCGCACCACGCGATCCTGGTCGGCAAGGGCTACGGCGAAGCGCTCGCCGCCGGCAAGGAGCCGCCCATCACGGTGGTGCGCGATCCGGGTCGTGCGATGGAAGCGCGCCTCGTCGGCATCGGCCTCATGCAGGCGACGATGGCCGCCGCCGAGGGCAAGAGCATGCCGTGGCTGCTGGCCAGCATGATGCGGCGCCAGGGCATGAGCGAAGCGGGCGCCGAACGCGTGCAGGCGAGCATGCTGCTGGTGCAGAACGTGATCGATCGCTTCGTGGCGGGCGACGCCGAACTGAAGGATGCGGCGGCGACGCCGGCGAACGGCTTCGACATGGCGTCGATCTTCGAAGACATGGTGCCGGTCGTGCGCGAGGACGTGCAGCCGCCGGCGCGGCCGAAGAACCTCAATCACCAACTGGCGCAGTCGGTCGCCGGCATGACGGTGATGATGTTGATGTTCGGGCTGATGGCCTGCAGCGTGACGCTGCTGCAGGAACGCGACCAGGGCACGCTGCGGCGCCTGCTGGTGTCGGGCGCGCCGCGGGCATCGCTGCTGTTCGGCAAGTTCCTGTTCTGTATCGCGGTCGGCTTGCTGCAGCTGGCGATCATGTTCGTCTACGGCGAGCTGGTGTTCGGCGTCGGCACGTTCCGCGACCCGCTCACCCTGGTCGTGCTCGCGGTGACGTGGGCGGCGGCGGCGACTGCGTTCGGCATGCTGATCGCGGTGTGGGCGGGCACGCCGAAGCAAGCCGAGGGGCTGTCGACGATGCTGATCCTCGTGATGGCGGCGCTCGGTGGCTGCTGGTTCCCGATCCAGGTCGCGGACCTGCCGTGGTGGGCCGACGTGGTCACCCACGCGACGCTGACGCATTGGGCGATGACGGGCTTCCAGGGCATGTTCTGGCACCAGAAGGGAGTGCTGGATCCGACCATGGTGCGCGCGATCGCGGTGCAATGGGGCTTCGTCGCCGTCGCGACGATGCTGGCGTGGCGCGTCTGGCGGCGCCGCTTCACCGCCGGCTGAACTCAGCGCTTCTCGTCGATGCCGGTCTGCACGCTCGGCGGCGTGAAGATGTCGAGCACGACCGCCGTCTCGATCGCGTAGGCGCCGTGCGGGGCGTGGCTCGGCAGATGCAGCACGTCGCCGGCGCCGAGCACGCGCTCGCCATCGGCGACCGTGAAGCGCACCTTGCCCGACAACACGCAGGCGAACTGTTCGTTGGCGTGGGAGTGCACCGGCACGTCGCAGCCCTGGTGCAGCGTGATGTGCGAGATCATCGTCTCGGTGCCGATCACGCGGCGCCGTTCGAGCTTCGTCATCGGCGCGTCCATCGGCAGCGATTGCCATGGCGTCGAGGTGGGGCGCGGCGCCGGCGTCGCGGGGGCCTTGCGCACCAGGGCTTCGAGCTTCGCCACGTGGTGGTCGTCGTGCTCGGCGGTGAACAGCGCGACGTCGATGGCGCGCATCGGTTGCTGCAGGCGCGGGTGGGTCGCGGCGACCGCGAGCGCCTTCGCGTCGAGAGCCTCGAGCCGGGCGAGCAACGTGGCGCGGCTGCCGACGAACGCCGCCAGCACGGCCGCGAACGGCTTGTCGTTGTGGCCCGCGTTCCAGGTCGCCTCGTTCTTCATGTCGGCGGCCGACAGCGTCGGCGCACCGCGCGCCAGTTCGTCGAGGCGGCGCAGGTGCAGCGCTTCGAGATCGTGCAGGTGACCGACGTGGTCGTGCACCGACCACGCGCCGTCCCATCGGGTGTTCAGCACGGATGGCGGCACGGCGCGCACGGCGGCCGCGATCCGGGCCGCGGTTCCGCGCAGCCGCGACAGCAGCACCGCAATGCGATCGACCGGCAGATCGAAGACGAAACGACGCGAGGTCCAGGATTCTTGCATGGCGTCGGGCGGCGAGTGGACCGCGGTGACGCTACGCTTGCCCTTCGCCATGCGCCAGATCGCCCTCGTTTCGCTGCTCTTCCTGGTTGGGTGTTCTGCCACACCTTCCACCGGGGTTGTAGGCGGGGTCGTTTCGGCGCAGGTGCAGTGCCTGGGACAGCCGGTGCGCTACTCGATGGTGGGCGAAGGGCCCGTGGTGCTGTTCGTGCATGGCTGGTCGTGCTGCCGCGAACACTTCCGGTCGCAACTCGCCGACCCGAACCTGGGGCGCGCTCGCCGGTTGGTCGCGATCGATTTGCCTGGGCATGGCGAGAGCCCGCCGAGCGCCGCCCCGCTGACGATGGACACGTTCGCCGACGCGGTCGTTGCCGTGCTCGATGGAATCGGTGCCGACGATGCGGTGCTGGTGGGACACAGCAACGGCATGCCCGTGGCGATGCGCGTGTTGACGCGGCATCCCCGTCGGGTGGCCGGGCTCGTGTCGATCGACGGGCCGATGCGGCCGTTCTTCACCGACCCGGCGCAGGCACAGCGCATGCTGGCGCCGCTGCAGGGTGCGGAGCGGACGCAGTTCGCCGAACGCATCGTCGATGGCATGCTGCCGAAGTCGATGCCGGCGGAGCGCCGCGAGTTCGTGCGCTCGACGATGCTGGCGACCGGGCAGCGGGGGATGGCGGAAGGCTTCGCGGCGACGCTCGACCCGGCGATGTGGAGCCCGGCCCCGATCGGCGTGCCGTTGCTTGTCGTCAACGCGCCGAATCCCGCGTGGAACGCCGACTACGAAGCGTTCGTGCGCCGGCTGCGGCCCGACGTAGATTGGCAGGCGATGGCCGGCGTGTCGCACTTCCTGCATCTCGACGAACCTGCTGAGTTCGGGCGACGACTCGGCAACTTCCTGACGAGGATCGGACGATGACGCGGTTGTTCGCGGGTGTCGCAGCGGCGTTGCTTCTCCCGATGGCGATGCCGGCGCAGGAGCCGATCTGGAAGCTGCCGCTGCGTGGTGCCGCCGAATACGAGCGCACGTACTCGGCGAAGAGTGGCGTCGCCGATTCGCTCGCCGCCGCGAAGCAGCTGGAAGTGAAGGACGCGCCGCCGGTCGGTCTGTTGCCGCACCTCGTGCCGACGCCGTGGCTGTGCCAGGGGGAACTCACGGCCGACCAGCGCGCCGTCGCCGACGAGGCGCGCGACCTGCGCGACGTCTTGCGCGCGCTCGCATTCGACCTTCGACTCGATGGCGACGTGAAGCTCCGGTTCCGTCGCATCGTGCCCTTCGGCGATCTGGTGGTGACCGGCAAGGCAGTGCCACCCGGCGCCGACGGGGCGCAGAAGTTCTCGTTCACGGTGGCGACCGAGGATCCCGAAGTGCGGCCGGGTGAAGGCAAGGCGGCGCTGGGCAGGTTCATCCGGCCGCTGTGCAAGCACGATGCGGTCGGCACGGTCTCGCTGACGCGCACGTTCGACGCGGCGCAGGGCGTGGTGAGTTCGTTTCGCGGCGAGGTCGCCCTCGCGTACGAAGAAGCGAAGGGCAAGTTCCGGCGCCTGGTGGTGGAGGACGCCTGGACGCTGAAAGGCGTGCACCAGAACCAGGACGCCGACTTCCGCGGCGACGTGCGCAAGGCGATCGGCAGTGGCGCCGAGTGGTTGCAGCGGGAGTTCAAGGACCTCGGTCGCAAGCACCTGCAGGACCAGGCTGACGGCGCCCGCAGCTACGGCGCGGGCCGCATCGCGCTCGGGCTGCTGACGATGCTGCATGCGGAAGTGCCGCACGACGATCCGGTGGTGGTTGCGGCCTTCGACGAACTGCGCCGCCGCGAACTGGTCGACAGCTACTCGCTGAGCGTGGCGTTGATGGCGTTGGCCGAGTGGTACACGCCGCCGGGCGAAGCCGACCTGCTGCGCTCAGGGCGCCTCACGGCGCCGAAGGAACGCAAGTTGTCCGAGGCCGACAAGAAGCTCGCGGGCGAGTGGCTCGCGAAGCTGCTGCAGAACATCGACACGCGCAGCAAGCCCGGCTACCGGTTGGCGTTCAACTACACCGCCGGTCCGCGCTTCGACAACTCGGTCAACCAATACGGCCTGCTCGGCCTCTACGCGGCGTCGCTGTGCGGCCTCGAGGTCTCGCCGACCACGTGGCGTGCGACTGCCGTCTACCAGCTCGATGTAGCGGTGCCGCACGAAGGGCGCACGCTGCCGCTCGAACTCACGACCTATGCCGACCTGGCGGCGCAGGCCATCGCCGACGAACCCAACAAGCGCACGAAGACCACGCCGGCGCCGGTGCCGACGCGCGGCTACGCCTACCACACGCCCGATCGGCCCGCGTACGGCTCGATGACGGCGGCCGGGGTCGGCAGCCTCGTGATCTCGCGCTTTGGTCTGTTGCGCAGTGGCCAGCAGAAGGCCGACGTGATGCCGAAGATCGACGCGGGCATCCAGGCCGGCTTTGCGTGGCTCGGGGCCGAGTTCTGCGTGCGCAACAACCCGGGTTACATCGATCGCGCCGACGACAATTTCTACTACTACCTCTACGGCCTCGAACGCACCTGCGAGCTGCACGGCGTGGCGCTGATCCAGGGTCGCGATTGGTACTACGAAGGGGCGCTGCAGATCCTGTCGCGCCAGCAGAAGAGCGGCGCGTTCGCGTCCGAGCATCCGCGTGGCTTGCTGTTCGACGCGACGTGCTTCGCAGTGCTGTTCTTGAAGAAGGCGGCGCTGCCGCCGGTGACGGGTGGCTGAGTTGGTGTCGCCCACGGTGCCGCCGCTTTCCCTCGGCAAGGTCGCGATCGGCATGCCGGCCGTGCAGGCGGCGTTGAGCGGCTACAGCGATCTGGCGATGCGCACCGTCGCGCGCGAACACGGCGCACCCTACGCGCTGAACGAAGTCGTGCTCGACGAACTGGTGCTGCAGAAGGGCCGCTTGCAGAAGCGCATCCTGTCGGTGCCCGAACACGACCATCCGGTGGGTGGCCAGCTGATGGGCAGTCGGCCGGAGAAGTTCGGCAAGGCCGCGCGCGAGATGGTTCGCGCCGGCTACGACGTCGTCGACATCAACTTCGGGTGCCCGGTCAACAAGGTGCTCGGCCGCCGCCGCGGCGGTTGGTTGCTGCAGGATCCGACGACGGCGCTGGCGATGGTCGATGCGGTGCTGCAGGAGGTCGCGGGCGACGCGCCGGTGACGGTGAAGATGCGCCGCGGCAGCGATGACTCGCCCGCCGCCGAGCAGCGCTTCTGGACGATCCTCGAAGGTGCGATCGCACGCGGGATCACGGCGGCGACGGTGCATCCACGCACCGTCGAGCAGAAGTACCAGGGCCCGAGCCGCTGGCCGTTCCTGGCCAAGGTGAAGGCGCACGTCGGCGCGTTCACCATCCTCGGCAGCGGCGACCTGTTCTCGCCGTTCGACGTGGTCGCGATGCTGCGCGAAACCAAGGTCGACGGCGTCACCGTGGCGCGCGGGTGCATCGGCAATCCGTTCGTATTCGCGCAGATCCGCGATCTGCTCGCCGGGCGGCCGGCCTTGCGGCCCGCGGCGACTGCGGTGCGGGCGGCGCTGCTGCGGCACTGGCAACTCGCGGTGCCGTTCTATGGCGACGAACGGCGGGCGCTGCCGCATGCGCGCATGCACGCGATCAAGTACGGCCAATACCACCGCGATCCGATCTGGGCTCGCGAGCAGCTCGTCATGATGCGTGGCCCGGAAATGTTTGCGCCCCTGGTCGAAGACGTCTTCGCCGACCGCTTCGACGACGGTCGTCCCGTCGAACTGCGACCCGAGGACGCGATCGTGCCGGCGTTGCAGAGTTGCTCGGAGTAGATCCACGCATGGCTGATCAGGAAGAAGGCGATCTGGACGTCCAACTGCGGCTCTGCGCCGAGCAGCGCGCGCGTTGGCTGCAGGCAAATGCGGCGCAGGACGAGGTTCGCGAGCGCATCGCCAAGCTGGTGGCGCGCGAACAGCACCACCGCCGGCGGGCCGAGGCAGCTGCCGAAGAGCTTGCCTCGTGTCGTTCGTTCTGGCCGTCGGCGTTGTGGGCGCGCTGGACGGGAGCCGCGGAGCAACAGGCGATCGCCGCCAAGGCTGTCCTCGAGGAAGCGCGCAAGGAATGCGATGGGCTCGATGGGCAGCTTGCCGAGGCGCATGCCGAACTGGACCGCCACGGCGCGACGCTGCGCGTCCTGGCCGGCGTCCCGGAGCGGCATGCCACGTTGTTGCGCGCGAAGGACGCCGCGCTGCGGGCGAACGGCGGCGAACTCGCGGACCGTGCCGAGGCCGCCGCAGCGGCGATCGCCGAGCTGCAACGCGAACAGCAGGCCGTGCAGCGTTTGCTGGAGCATGCCCGCAGTGCGGAGGGCTCGCTCGAGAACGCGCGCGACCTGCTGCAGGGCGCGCGCCATGCCGGCGCCCTGGACCTGCTGACGAACAACGTGCTGCTGGCCAACGCCAAGTTCCGCACCTACGACCAGGCCCGCGGCGCCATGCTGCGGGCGCAGCAGTCGATGCAGCGGGTCGTCGACGACGTCGGCACCGAAGGCGAGGCGCTCGGACGCATCGACATCGCCGGCGGGCTGCGGCTGGCCGACGTTCTGCTCGATGGCCTGCTCGTGCAGATGCTGACGCTGTCGAAGATCGACAACGCCGCCGATCTCGTGCGCGACGTGCTGCCGAAGGTGCGCGACATGGCCCTGGGCCTGGAACGGCGCCTGCAGGAACTCGGCCGCGGTCGCGCCGCCGCCGAGTCCGCCCGCATCGCGTGGCTCGAATCGGTGAGCGGGTAGAGTGCGCCGACCATGAAGGGATCGCCGTTCGCCACGCTCGCGTTCACTGCCACGCTCACGTTCCTCGCCGCCGGCTGCACGTCGACCGTGCTCGCGCCGACGCCTGGCGCCGAAGGCTTCGACCAGTCGCTCACCGGTTGGCGTACCGACAGCACCGGCGGCAGCGGGCCGAGTGCGACGTGGGGCACACGGCCCGACGCCCAGGCGATCAGCGCGCCGAACGTGGTGGGCATGCAGGCGGTGAACCACGCCGACGACGACCGCTTCAACCTGTTCTGGACCACGGGCAGCGTCGCCGACGGCCACGTTGCGGTCGCGGTGCGCGCCGATGCGGGCGTGGTCGACCAGGGCGGTGGACCGATGTGGCGCGTGCAGGACGCGAACAACTACTACCTGTGCCGGCTCAACCCGCTCGAGTCGAACTTCCGCGTCTACGTGGTGAGGGGCGGCGTGCGGCGGCAGCTGGCAACGGCGAAGTTCGAAGCGAAGGCCGGCGCATGGCATCGCCTCGCAGCGACCTTCGTCGGCGATCGCATCACCTGCTCGGTCGACGGCCGCGTGCTGCTGGAAGCGCAGGACGCGACGATCTTGCAGGGTGGCGGGCATGGCCTGTGGACCAAGGCCGATGCGCTGACTTCGTTCGACGACTTCGTGATCGAAGCGAAGTCGTAGACGCCACCCGGTCGCTCACGGCAGCACGACTTCGTCGACCACGTTCGTCAATTCGAACCCGGTCGGCACCACGACCAGTCCTTGCACGTGCAGCGTGACGCCGATCAGGGCGACCGCCGGCGGAATCGCGAGGCTCGACGTCGCAGTGCCGGTTGGCGTGGCGAGCAACGGCAGCGCGACGCTCGACGCCGGCGACAGCAGCAAGCGGCCGCGCACGTCCGGGAATGCGGTCGAAGGGCCGGCCGCGAGCGCGGCCAGCGGCAGCACCAGCGAATTCGCGATCGGCGCCTGCGGGCGCACGAAGAAGCGCACCTGCATGCTGCCGCCCGGCTGCACGCGCTGCAGACTGAGGGCGCTGCGCATCCGGTTGTCGAAGCGTTGCCAGGCCGAGCCGATCTGCGTCAGCAGGTCGACGTCGCCGTCTTCGTCGAGGTCGGCGATCTGCATGCCGAGGCCCGTGACGGCGCTGAGCAGTGCGCTGCCGTCCTGGAACACGCCGTTGCCGGCGTTCACGACCAGGGTGCACGGCGCGTCGCCGGTGAGGATGTCGAGATCGCCGTCTTCGTCGATGTCGACGAACTGCAGTCGGGAGAACCCGCAGCCGGCGGGGAAGGCGCCGTCCACCCGCGTGAACGCGCCGCCGCCGAGATTGCGGAACCAGACCGACGCGCCCGACTCGTTGATGACGAAGTCCATGTCGCCGTCGCCATCCAGGTCGGCGGCGCCGCGGCGCCAGACGTAGAGCCCCGGCGTGATCGGCAGCGCCGCCGCGATCGAGAAGGCGCCCTGTCCGTTGTTGTGCAGCACCGGCAAGGTGTTGCCCGACTGCCCGGCGAGCAGATCGCGGTCGCCATCGCCGTCGAGGTCGGCGAAAACGAAGTCGTTGGCGCTCGCCATCGGCGGCAGGCCGGGCAGCAGGCCGGCGTCCACCAACGTCCCGTTGCCGACGTTCAGGATCAGGACCAACTGGCCGTTGCCCGCCGGCGTCAGCATGTCGATGGCGCCATCACCGTTCACGTCGCCGACCCGCACGGCGTACGAATGCGTGCCCAGCGCCACATCCTGCACCGCCGTCAAGTTGCCCAAGCCGTCGTTCGCGAAACGTTGCAGCGGTACGTAGGGCGGCGTTGTGCCGCCCGCGTTGCCGAGCACGAGGTCCTGATCGCCGTCACCGTCGAAGTCGGCGATCCACCCGCTGCGGTAGTTCGTTCGCGCGCCAGGGATCCCACGGCGCGAGAACCGGCCGCGCCCGTCGTTGTGCAGGAACTCGCGGTCACCCGGGGAGACCACGTCGACAAGGCCGTCGGCGTCGAGGTCGCCGAGCGCCACTTCGTCCGGGTAGTACGAGTTTGTCCCCAAGGGCCCAGGCTGGATTTGGGGGTCGTGGAATGGCTGCGGCGCGGCTCCATACAGCGTGCGGACCTGGCTGTTGGCGAACACGGCCACGACATCGGTGGCGCCGCGTGAAGCGCCGTCGCCCAGGGCAACCGTCGACACACCGATGAGTCCTGCGTACCGGAGCGCCGTCAAGCGCGTGAACGAGTGGTTGCCGTCGTTGCGCGCCCAATCGACCGTGTACTGCGAACGCACCACGAGGTCCGGGTCGCCGTCTTCGTCGAGGTCGCCGACGAGCACTTCGTAGGCCGGTCCGCTGTTCGGAATCACCGCCGGCTGCAGCAACCAGCCGGTCGGTTGGTTCCACAGCACGTCGATGGTGTTGCCGTTGGCGAACGCAATGTCGATGCGGCCATCGCCGTCGAAGTCCGCACACGCTGCGTCGATGCCGGTCGCCGTGAACGAACCCACCGCGGTGAAGGTGCCCAGGTGGTTGTTGAGCAGGGCCGCGCCGCTCGGGGAAGCGATGACCATGTCGAGGTCGCCGTCGCCATCGCGGTCGAACAGCTCCGGCCGGGCGTTCGGCAATTGCGAGACGATGGTGGGGTTGCCGATGACGGCGTTGCCGAGGTTGCGCCCCACCTGCACGCCGGTCGTGGTGCCGAGCACCGCGTCGGGCAGGAGGTCGCCGTTGACATCGCCGGTCGTGCACGTGTTCGTCGAGCCGGGCAAGAAGCTCGGCGATTGCCCAAGCCACGTGAACACACCGCCGTTGTTGCGCACGATGCCGTACGGCACCGGGAAGCCGCCGCCGGTCGCGCCGACAAGTACGTCGCGATCGCCGTCGCCGTCGAAGTCGACCCAATGCGCGGCGGTGATGACGTTCGGCAACAGGTCGAAGGTGGTCCAGGTGGCGTTGGGCCCTTGCCGCAGCACCGAGAACGAGGTCGGGCCATTCACGGCCGCGTCTTGGTCGCCGTCGTTGTCGCTGTCGCCCAGGGCGACCACGGTCCACGCGGCCTGCGGCAATTCGGGTGAAACCCTGCCAGTGAAGGTCGCGAACTGCTGGGCGACGAGGCCGCCGGCGCAGCAGGTGATGGTGAGCAGTGATCGCATCGGTGGCACGGAGTCGAGGTCGCTGGGGGCGGGATGCCCATGTCGCCGACGGTGGAGCATGGGGCCCGCGTTGGGCGTTCAGCAAGAAGCGGACCTTGGCTGCCCCGCCGGCGGATGGCGTGCCAGGGGGCCAGTGGGTGTCGGCAAGTCGGCGCGAGCGGCGACGTTCCGACGCACTCCAGGAGCCCATGGCAGCGGCGCGTGGGCGTCGCCGGGCGATCCTGCGATTGTGGCTGGGGTTTCGGTGGCTGGGTTCGCTGGTGAGGGGACCAAGGCATTCCATGAACTCACCCCTCCTCACGTCCCGTTCCCTTCTCCTTGCCGCCAGCTTGCTTGCGGCGCCCACCGTGGCCCAGGTCGTCGCCTACCACGACCAGAGCAGCGCTTCGCACCAGGCCAACTTCGCCAACCTGGAACCGCAGGGCTACCGGATGATCGCGCTGTCGATCTACGGCACCACGGTGACCCCGCAATACGCCGCCGTCTGGGTGCAGCGCGCCGGTCCGGGCTACGTCGCCTTCCACGACATGACGGCGGCCCAATACCAGGTCTTCGCCAACACCAACTTCGCGCTCGGGTATCGCCCGAAGGTCCTCACGGCGATGGGCAGCGCGGCCAATCCGCGCTTTGCGGGCAGCTGGGAACTGACCAACGCCGCCGGTTGGACCAGCCACGGGCTGACCGAGGCGCAATACCAGGCCGAACGGACCCTCGCGCAAAACCAGGGGCTCGACGTCACCGCGGTCGACATCTACGGCACCGCCGCCGATCCGCGCTACATCGTCGCGTTCGGGCCGGTCGCGGTCGGCCAGCACGAAGTGGTGAGTGCCAACGTCGGCGATTTCCAGGAACACTTCGACGCGCTCAGCGACGGCCACAACCGGCCGGGCATCGTCGCGTTCAACGACAGCAACCGCTTCGTGTCGACGTGGCGCGTCGAAGACGTCGGCGACTGGGTCGCGCACCACGACATGACGTCGGCGCAGTACCAGGCCAACTTCAACGCCTACATGCTGCAGAACCGCTACCCGATCTCGCTGCAGGCGTCGGGCAGTGGTGCCGGTCGTCGCTTCGCGGCGGTGTGGGCCGCGACCGACCTGCCGCTGCCGATGGTGTGGAACGCCGTCGGTCCGACCGTGCCGCAGTTCGCCCCGTTCGACGCGTGGGTGCAGAACTGGATGACGCAGAACGGCACGCGCGCGGCCCAGCTGGCGATCGTGCGCGACGGCCGGCTCGTGCATGCGCGCGGCTACACGCGGGCGCCGGTCGGTTACCCGACCACGCTGCCGACGAGCCTGTTCGAGATCGCGTCGTGCACGAAGCCGCTGACCAGCATCGCGGTGCACCAGCACTTCGCGACCAACGCGATGAACCCCGGTGAGTCGATGCTGTCGTACTTCCCGAACGTGATCGCCAACGATCCGCAGTGCGCGCAGATCACGCTGCACCACCTGCTGACCCACCAAGGTGGTTGGGATCGCAACCTCTCGGCGGATCCGATGGTCGGCATCGACAAGACGATCGCCGACGCGTTCTTCCAGCCGCTGCCGATCAACAAGTTCCTGATCTACCGCTACCAGGTCGGCACGCAGTCGCTCGACTTCGCGCCCGGCACGCAGTCGCAGTACAGCAACTTCGGGTTCTCGGTGCTCGGGCAGGCGCTGGAACAACGCAACGCCGGCATGACCTACGCGCAGATCATGCAGCAGCGCGTGTTCTCGCCGCTCGGCATCACGCGGCCGCGCATCGCCGACTCCGACGCGCTGCACCCCGGCGAAGTGCGCTACCACCCGTGGACGCCGATGCTGCGCCGCAGCGTGCTCGACAACAACCAGCCGTGGGTCGCGGGCCAATACGGCGACTTGAACAAGGAGAACATGGACTCGCACGGCGCGTGGGTCATGGCGGCGCCTGACTACGCGAAGGTGCTCGCGGCGTTCGACCTCGGCGGCAGCAACCCGCTGCTCGACCAGGCGCAGACCGACGCGATGTGGACGGTCCCGGCGGGCTACAACACGGTGATGCGGGGCTGGTACCGCAAGAACGTCAGCGACGGCATGGGTGGGCAGGTGGAGATGAGCCACCACAACGGCCTGCTGTGGGGCGCGACGTCGTTCATCGCGCGGCGCGCCGATGGGCTGTCGTTCGTGTTCTTGACCAACGGCGACCGCAACACGCTGGGCGGCGACGTGCACGGCGAGCAACTCAGCAACATCGCCAACACGATCTCCCTGTGGCCGACGACGTGCGCGTTCCCGCAGGTCTACCTGCCGTGCTTCACGCATGTGCCCGGCAGCGTGGCGACGTTCGGAGTGGCCTGTGGCAGCACCGCGGTGATGCCGCTGCAGTTCAGCGTGGCGGGGACGCCGGAAGTCGGCGAGGACATCACGTTCAACCTGACGAGCGCGCCGTCGAACCGGATCGCGATCACGGCGATCGGCGTGCAGCAGGTGGCGGTGCCGCTGGCGGGCGTCGGCGCGCCGGGTTGCTGGCTCTACACGGATCCGGCGATCAGCCTGGTCGCGGTGACGAACGCGCTCGGCGCGGCGTCGATGCCGTGGAGCGTGCCGGCGGTGCCGGCGGCGATCGGCCTCACGCTGACGACGCAGGGTGCGGTTCTCGATCCGGGTGCGAACGCGCTCGGGCTGCGCACGACGCGCGGTGTGAACATCACGCTCGGCGGCTGGCAGTAGGTGAGGATGGCCCCGGCATCGCGGCATGCGATGCGGGGCGCGATCGTGGTTCGCCGCCGCGCCCGTTCCTGTGGAAACACAGGCGGTGCGCGGCGGTTGCGTTGCACGGGAGGGCAACGAGGTCCGTTGCCCATGTCGGGGCTTCTCCTGCCGGCTCTAGGCGTCGACGGTATCCGTGTGTGGTCGGTCCGCGTCGGGCAGAGCGCGCAGGATGAAGGCCCCACCGACCGCAATCGCCACGCTCACGTACAGGCAATGCAGCAAGCCGGTGAAGTCCAGGCTCACATCCACAGGGGTGGGGCTCTTGCGGGCCAGCTCGGCGGCCATCTGGAACGTCTCGACCACACCGATGACGAACCACACCATCACCCACGCCGTGCCGAGAGCGATGCCGGCGGCCAGGGTCGTCCGTTTGGACGGGTGGCGGATCTGGGCTCGGAGCAGGACCGCGAGCAGCAACCACGCGCAGGTTTCGACCAGCGCCCGGATTGGGTCGAAGGCGATTCCGGACTGCAGGATGACGGCGCTGGTGGCCAATGCACCGAGCATTGTCGCGACCAGAAGGTAGCTCGCTCGGTGGAGTGCGTGCATCGACGGTGACGCGAAGGTAACCGGACGCGGCGCGTGCATCTTCGCTGGAGTGGGAACTCGCCTGCCGACGCAGCCTGCCTCAGCGATCCATCCACGTCCCGGCATCCGCCATCCCGTCGCACACCGCGCAATCCGTAGAGCCCGACAAGGCCCCGGCGGTGCCCGCCTGCCGCTCATACTTCAGCATCTCGCCGCCCTTCGCCGCCATTTCCGTCAACATCAGCCGCCACTCCTTCCGTTCCTCAGCCGTGAGCCGCAGCGACGCCATCTTGCGTTGCACGCACCGCTCGACGAAGTCGTGCATCACCGCCAGCTTCGCCTTGTCGTCGCCCTTGCGCAGCGCTTCCTGTTCTGCCGCCGGCAGCCCGTCGCCGAAAGTGTCCGTCGCCATCTTCAAGCCATGGAACGAAGGCCGGCCGCGATAGAGCTGCAGCGCGTCGATGGTCGGCAGGCACAACGGGCACGCGGTGACGAAGAACCGCAATCCGCCCGTCGTTGCATCGCGCTGCAGCATCGCATCGACGTCTTCGTTGGCGACCCCTTCGTGGTAGAGCCCGTCGACCACCGCGTGGAACAGCACGCTGCGGTCGGACGGCAGCACCGCCGGCGTCGGGTCTCCGGTCGCAGGCATCGACTGGCAGGCGGCGAATAGCAGGAGCGTGGCGGCGGCGAGTTTCATGTGGCCTTGGACGAAGGGCTCCCCAACCTGTTAGCCGAACACCGTGCCTGCCGCCACGGAAGTGCCCATGCCATCGCCCAGTCCACGCCTCCTGGGTAGCCTGTCCGCCCCCGGTCGATAGCCGGGTTCGCGCAGCTCGCTCATGGCAGACACGGACATCGCAGTCGTCGGCATGGCGTGCCGCCTCCCCGGCGCCCCCGACCTCGAAGCCTTCTGGCGCCTCCTGCGCGAAGGCCGCGATGCGCGTCGTGAACTCGCCGACGAACACCTGCGCACGCTCGGCGTGCCGGCAGAGGTGCTCGCCGATCCCGGCTACGTGAAGGCGGCGATGCTGCTCGATGGCATCGACCAGTTCGACGCCGGCTTCTTCGGCTTGTCGCCGCGCGACGCGGCGCTGTTCGACCCGCAGCATCGCGTCTGGCTCGAAGTGTGTTGGGAAGCGCTCGAGCACGCCGGCCACGTGCCCGAACGGTTCCCCGGTCGCATCGGCGTGTTCGCCGGATGCGGCATGGACACCTACCTGCTGCACAACATCCTCACCAACCCGGATCTGGTGCGCCAGGTGGGCATGTTCTTGATCCGCCACACGGGCAACGACAAGGACTTCCTCGCCACGCGCACGAGCTACCAGTTCGACCTGCGCGGCCCGAGTGTGAACGTGTTGACCGCGTGCTCGACGTCGCTGGTCGCGATCCATCAGGCGGCGCAGAGCCTGCTCAATGGCGAATGCGACATGGCGATGGCGGGCGGCGTCACCATCCTGGTGCCGCAGGACCGCGGTTACCTGCACAAGGAAGGCGAAGTGCTGTCGCCCGACGGCCACTGCCGTACGTTCGATGCCGACAGCAAGGGCACGATCTTCGGCAGCGGTGCCGGCGTGGTGCTGTTGCGGCGGTTGTCCGACGCGCTGGCCGACGGCGACCGCATCCACGCGGTGGTGGCGGGGTCGGCCGTCAACAACGACGGCGCCCGCAAGGTCAGCTACCTGGCGCCGAGCGTCGACGGCTATGCCGAGGTCGTCGCCGAGGCGCTGGCGCTCGCCGACATTCCGGCCGAGCACGTCCAGTACGTCGAAGCCCACGGCACTGGCACGTCGGTCGGCGATCCGATCGAGATCGAAGCGTTGACGCAGGCGTTCCGCGCCACGACCAGCAAGAGCGGCTACTGCGGCATCGGCTCGGTGAAGACCAACATCGGCCACCTCGACACCGCGGCCGGCGTCGCTGGCGTGCTCAAGCTCGTGCTGGCGATGCAGCACGGCGAGATCCCGAAGAGCCTGAACTTCCGGCGCCCGAACCCGCTGATTGACTTCGCGAAGTCGCCGTTCCACGTGGTCGCCGAAGCGAAGGCGTGGCCGCGGCGCGCGGATGTCGAGCGCATCGGCGGCGTCAGCTCGCTCGGCGTCGGTGGCACCAATGCGCACGTGCTGCTGCGCGAAGCGGTGCAGCAGGCGGCGGTGCCGGCGGTGGCGTATCCGCGCCGTTGCCATCTGCTGCCGATCCGCGGCCAGGTCGAAGCGGCTGCGGTCGGCAATGCGCGCGCGCTGGCGGCGTGGTTGCCCGCGCACGCGGAGGCCGATCTGGCCGACGTCGCGTGGACGCTGCAGACGGGGCGGCGTGCGTTCGCGCAGCGCGGCTTCGTGGTCGGTGCCGATGCGGCGACGCTGTCGGCCCAGTTGCTGGCGCCGGAGTGGAAGGCGGCACTGAAGAAGGCCCCGGAACGGGCGCCGTCGGTGGTGTTCCTGTTCTCGGGCGGCGGCGCGCAGTACCCGGGCATGGCGCGGGGTCTGTACGAGCACGAGCCGGCGTTCCGCATGGCGGCCGACGCGTGCCTGGCAGCGTTGCCGGAGCCTTCGCGCAGCACGGTGCGTTCGTTGTTGTTCGGCGAGCACGCGACGGCAGAACACGGCGAACGCATGGAACGGCCGAGCCTGCTGCTGCCGACGCTGTTCGTCGTCGAGTACGCGCTGGCGCGCACGCTGCAGTCGTTCGGCATCGAAGCCGACGCGATGCTCGGCCACAGCCTCGGCGAGTACGTCGCGGCGACGCTCGGTGGCACGTGGACGCTCGACCAGGTGTTGCCGGCGCTGGTGTTGCGCGGTGAGTGTCTCGAACAGTCGACGCCGGGAGCCGTGCTGAGCGTGTCGATGGCGGCTGCCGACGTGCAGGCGCTCACCAACCCGGAGTTGTCGCTGTCGGCCGCGAACGCGCCCGGCCTGTGCGCGGTCGCCGGTTCGCCGGCAGCGATCGAACGGTTCGAAGCCGAGCTGCGGCAACGCGGCGTCGAGTGCCAACGGTTGCGAATCGGCGTCGGTGCGCACAGCCATCTGCTCGATCCGGTGCTCGAACGCTTCCGCGAAGGCCTGCGCCGCTTCCGCCTGCAACCGGCGAAGAAGCCCTGGGTGTCGAACGTCACCGGCGACTTCATCGATCCGCAGCGCGCCGCCGATCCGGACTACTGGGTCGAGCACCTGCGCCGCACGGTGCGGTTCCAGGATTGCGTGGCGACCGTGCTGGCCGGCGGCGATCGCGTGTTCGTCGAGATCGGCCCGGGCAAGGCGCTCGCATCGTTGGTGCGGCTGCACGAACGCGCCGCGAAGAGCCCGACGCTGGTGTCGTTGCCGCATCCGAAGGACGACAAGCCGGCCGATTCGGTAGCACTCGAAGCGGTCGGGCGGTTGTGGCAGCTCGGCGTGCCGGTCGACTGGAACGCCTTCCACGGCGGCGTCGCGCGCCGCCGCGTGCCGTTGCCGACCTACGCCTTCCAGCGCCAGCGCCATTGGATCGAGCCGGGCGTCTTGCTGACGCAGGAAGGCGTCGTGCAGAACGACGGGGCGTCGCCGCCGTCGCGGTTGCCCGAGGCCGAGTGGCTGCGCGCCCCGGTGTGGCGGGCGCAGGAACTGGCCTCCGGCGGCAGTTTGCCGGCGGCGAACTGGCTCGTGGTTGGCGGCGGCGACTTCGCTGGCGCCTTCGCGACGGAAGTGCAGCGGCACGGGGGTCGCGCATTCGTGGCCCGGCATGGCGCCATCGAAGCTGAACAGACCGATGGGGCGGTGCTGCCGTTCGGCGACGTCGCCGCTTGGGAACGCGTGCTGCAACGCCTGGCCGCGGCCGGCCACGTCCCGCAACGCGTGCTGTTCGCCTGGCCGCTCGAACAGGGCTGTGCGCTCGAACTCACCGCGACCCTCGTCGCGTTGTGGCAAGCGCTTGGCCGCTGCGAGATGACCAAGGACCTGCGTTGCCTCGCGCTCACGCGCGGCGCCTGCCGCGTCGCCAGCGAACCGATGCGGCAGCCCGGCCAGGGTGTGGTCGCCGGATTCTTGCGGGTCGTGCCCCGCGAGTTGCCGGGCGTGCGCACGCGTTGCCTCGACATCGACGACGCGACGCCGTTGCCGGTGGTGGCTGCTGCCGCACTGCGCGAAGTCGAAGGCGGCGACGTTCCGCTCGCGGTGGCCATGCGCAACGGGGCGCGGCACGTGCAGGAGTTCACCGGCGCCGGTCCGGCCGCGAACGTGCCGCTGCCGTGGCGCACCGGCGGCGTCTACCTGATCACCGGCGGGCTCGGCGGCATCGGTCTGCACACGGCGGCACACCTGGCCAGGCATCGCGCCAAACTCGTGCTCGTCGGCAGGCGCGGCCTGCCGCCGCGCAATGTGTGGGACGACTGGATGGCGCTGCGAACCGGGGATCCGATCTCGGCGGTGATCGCGCGCGTGCGCGACCTCGAACGCGCCGGCGCCGAAGTCGAAGTGCTCGCCGCCGACGTCGCCGATGCGGAGGCGATGGCGCGCGTGGTGCGCTTCGTGCAGACGCGATTCGGAGCGTTGCACGGCGTCGTGCACGCGGCGGGTGTGCTCGACGATGGCCCGTTGCTGACGCGGCAACGCGCGCGGGTCGAACGCATGCTGGCGCCGAAGGTGGTCGGCGCGCAGCGGATCGACGAAGCGACCGTGGCCCTGGCGCCGGAGTTGTTCGTCGTGTTCGCCTCGACCAGCGGCCTGCATGGCGTTCCCGGGCAGTGCGATTACGCCGCCGCCAACGCCGCCCTCGACACCTTCGCGCATTGGCGCAGTGCCGTGCGGCCGGGCCGCACCGTAGCGATCGACTGGGGGTCGTGGCAGGACGCGGGCATGCTGGCGACCGACGCCGGCCAATCGGTCCCGACGCCAGCCTGGCTCGGGACGCGCGCCGAACGTGACGGTGCGGTCGAGTTCACCGCGATGGTGGGGCCGGGCACCGACTGGCAAGTGCAGGAGCATCGCATTCGCGGTGGCGATGCAGTGATGCCGGGCACCGGCCACGTCGAACGCATGGTGGCTGCCGTGCAGGCGGTTGCCGGCACGGCGCAGATCGTGTTGCAGCGGCTCGAACTGCTCACGCCGCTCGCGTTCCCGCACGACGCCGCGCGCGCCGTCGTGCTGCGCGTGCAGCCCAACGGCGACGGGTTCGACGTGTCGGTGGCGAGTGCCGCGCCGGAACGCACCGCCGACCACGACCGCACCACGCACGCGCGCGCGTTCGCGAAGCGCAGCGTCGCCGATGCGGCGATGGTCGATGTCGCCGCACTGCGCGCGCAAGCGCCGACGCCGGCGCCGGTGCGCGGCGACCAGGACCGTCAAGTCGCGTTTGGACCGCGCTGGCAATGCGTCGAGGCCGTCGGCACCGGGGCTGGACAGGCTGTCGGCGACCTGTGCTTGCCGGCGGCGTTCGCCAGCGACGTCGAGCGGCACCGCGTGCATGCGGCGATGCTCGACATGGGGTTCGGGATCGGCATCCGGCTGTTGTCGGGCGCCAGCGGCGCCCTGTTCGTGCCGGTGGGTTGCGACGAAGTCGTCGTGCACGGCCGCATGCCGGCACGACTGGTCAGCCACGTGCGCGTCCGCAGCAGCGACGAACGCACGCGGCTGAGCACGCTCGATGTCACGTTGGCCACGCCAGGCGGCGTCGTCGTGTTCGAACTGCGCGGCTTGCAGTTGTTCGGCGTGAAGGGCCAGTTCGGTGCGGCGGCCGCGACGGCGACGACTCCGTCCCGCATCGTGCCCATGCCGGCCGCACCGTCGGCGGCGGCGAATGCGCCGGTGCCGCGCATCCGCGCCATCCTGCCGCGCGCCATCACCGCGCCCGAAGGCATGCAGGCGCTCGACCGCGCCCTGCAGGTCGGCAGTGCGCAGGTCGTCGCCAGTTCGATGGACCCGGCCCGCGTCGCCGCGTGGTTGGCGATGCCGCCTGAGAAACCGCGCGCCGCGAACGTTGCCGAAGGCACCGCCGTGGCAGTCGCGGCGGGCGAGACCGATGCGCCGCGCGACGATGCCGAGAAGAAGCTCGCCGCCGCGTTCCATGACCTGCTCGGCGTCGATCGCCCCGGGCTCGACCAGGACTTCTTCGAACTCGGCGGCCACTCCCTGCTCGCGGTGCGACTGTTCGCGCGCATCCACAAGGACTTCGGCCTCGACCTCGAGCTCGCGACGCTGCTCGGTGCCGGCACCGTGCGCAAGCTCGCCGCGGTCGTGCGCACCGAACTGAAGTTGCCGGAGCCCGGCACCGAACCGGTGCGCTCGGTCGCGGCGAAGAAGGGCCAGCACGTCGTGCCGATCCAGACCGCGGGCGCGCGGCCGAAGTTGTTCCTGGTGCACGGTGCCGGCGGCAACGTGCTCGGCTTCCGCGATCTCGCGCACTACTTCGGCAAGGACCAGCCGGTCTACGGGCTGCAGGCGCGCGGCGTCGACGGCAAGCAGGCGCCGCACACGACGATCGCCGAGATGGCGGCGGCCTACCTCGCCGAACTGCGCGAAGTGCAGCCGCACGGCCCGTACTGCCTCGGCGGCTACAGCGGCGGCGGCGTGGTCGCCTTCGAGATGGCGCAGCTGCTGGCGCAGGTCGGCGAGCGCACCGCGTTCGTCGGCATGATCGACACGTGGTGTCCGCAGATTCCCGAACGCAGCAAGCTGGCGCGGGCGGTGCTGCACGTCGGCCGCCTCGCCAAGCGTGGGCCGCTGTATCCGTTCCGGATCCTGAAGATGAAGTGGGATCGGCGCGTCGCGGCGCGCACCAACCACGAGGCGCAGTCGCAAGGCGGCGTAATGCCGCAGGACCTGCGCGGTTTCGCGGTGCAGTTCGCGTTCGAGCACGCGTTCGAAACGCACCAGGTCGCCGCCTACGATGGCAAGGTGTGGTTGTTCCGCGCCGAGGAGCAGAACCAGAGCACGCGCTACGTGTTCAACGAAGACCTCGGCTGGGCCCCGTTCGTACGCGGCGGACTCGCGGTCACGCACTGTCCCGGCAACCACTACACGATGTGCACCGAGCCGAACGTGCAGGTGCTGTGCGCCGCGATGATGAAGGCGATGGACGAGGCGATGGGTGCGGCCCGCAAGTGAACGGTTGCCTGTGACGAAGGCTGCGAGCAGGAATGCTGTAGTCCGGGTGGCATGGCGGATTCGCCGATACTGGCGCCGCTCCAACGGCGCCATTCAAATCAGGCAGCCGGGGGATCCCCCGGAGGCTGGTCGGCTACTGCTGGACAAGCCTGGCATCGATGGGCGCGGTGTTTTTGACGGGACCGACGATGGAGGTCGCAAGCGATGACTCGACGCGAGAAACGACTGGTAGTGAACGCGCTGACCAGGTTGGCTGATAGTTTGCGTGAAGTGCGGGGCTTTCACGTCGCAGTGGACGCGCCCGAGGACGCAAACGGGGAGTGGTTTCTCGATGTGCGCAAAGGCAAGCGGGCCGTTTCCGTGCAGTGGCGGCGCGGTTTCGGCTTCGGCATCTCCGCCGAGCGTGGGCCAGGGTTTGGTGAGGGACCGCACGAAGTAGTGAGTGGCATCGCCACAGCCCAACATCGACTCGTGGCCTTGCTGAACAGTGGCGAGCAGACGAGGCCACCGGAACCTCTGCCGTTCGCATCGTTGCGGATGTTCCGAGGGGTGTCGCAAGGTCAGTTGGCTGCGCGACTCGGAGTGCAGCAGGCAGCTATCAGCAGGCAAGAACAACGGCGCGAAGTCATGATTGGCAGCCTGAGGTCATTCGTTGAAGCTCTGGACGGCAGTCTGCGAATTCTGGTGTCGTTTCCGGACGGAGTTTCCCGTGTGCTGACGTTTGGCCCAAAGGGGAAGAGATGAAGTTGTCTCTCGTGACACTTCGCTCGCGCGATCTCGAGGCCTCGGTGCGGTTCTACTCTTGCCTGGGCCTGGAGTTCGTCCGGCACGACCACGGCGGACCAGAGCATCTGTGTGCAGAGTTCGACGACTTCGTGTTCGAGATCTACCCGTTGCGCGATGCGGCATCGGTGTCGAGCGGAGTCAGGCTCGGGTTCGATGTCGACGATGCCGATGCGACCGTTCGTCGCCTGCTCGATGCGGGTGGAACGTTGGAGCGGGCCTTGTCGCCCAGCCAATTCGGGTTGCGAGCTGTCGTACGCGACTTCGATGGGCACGCAGTGGAAGTGCGAGAGGCGAGGGCGCCGACGACGCTCAATCCACACTGCCCCAACGAATGCGGCTGATCGGGCGTCGCGTAGTCAGTTCCGGCGTTCGGGGGCCCCGGTGGCCGGATTGTCGCGACCGTCGTCCGGAAGCTTGCAGGAACTCGCGACCAGCAGGCTCGCGAGCGTGCATCCGAACAAGATGCGCCTGCCTGTCACGAGGAGTCCGTTCATGATGAGGTGCGACTCAGGTCTTCCCGATCAGCGCGGCGCACCGCGTTCAAGACACTTCGCGAACGTCGCGTGGTCGACGTTGGCGCCGCACAGCACGAGCCCGATGCGCGCCCCGGCCAGCCGTTCGCGCAGTTGCAGCATCGCCGCCAGCGCCGCCGCCCCGGCCGGTTCGACCGCGAGCTTGCCGTCGGCGAACAACAACCACATCGCGCGGCAGATCGCGTCGTCGTCGACCATGACCAGTTCGTCGACGAACTTGCGGCACAGCCCGAACGTGTACGGCATCGCCATCGGCGAGCCGAGGCTGTCGGCGATCGTGCGCACCGCGTCGATGCGCTGCGGGCTGCCGGTCGCGAAGCTGCGATGCATCGAATCGGCCCCGGCCGGTTCGACGCCGTAGACGCGGCAGCGCGGCTGCAGCTGCTTCACGGCACTGGCCACTCCGGCCGCCAGGCCGCCGCCGCCGATCGCGACGAACAGCGCATCGAGTTGTCCGGTCTGGCGCAGGAACTCCATGCCGAGCGTGCCGGCGCCGAGCACCATCGCTTCGCTTTCGAACGGATGCACGAAGAAGCGTCCCTCGGCCGCTTCGATCTCGCGCACGCGCGTGAACGCGACCGCCACGTCGGGCACGAGCTCGACGGTGGCGCCGAGCGCGCGGCAGGCTTCGATGCGGGCCGGGTTCGCCGTCGCCGGCATCACCACCTTCGCGTTGGTGCCGACCGACTTCGCGGCGAACGCCACCGCCATCGCGTGGTTGCCGCCGCTCACCGCCGTCACCCCGCGCGCGCGCTGGTCCGCGTCGAGCTTCTGCATGCAGAGCAACGCGCCGCGCACCTTGAACGAACCCGCGTGCTGCAGCACTTCGAGCTTGAGCCACACCGTCGAACCGGCCGGCTTCGCGGCGTCGATGCGGTGGCCTTGCCACGACCACGCGGGCGTCTCGCGCACCAGTTGGCCGAGGTCACGACGAGCCGTCTGGATGGCCGCGATGGGCGGGACCTGAACCAGACCGTCGGCAGATGTGCTCACGCGCAAAGAGACCCGGCGCCCCCGACCTCCAGGAGCTCGACACAAACCCGGGGCGGCACACACCGCCCTGGTAACCAGAAAACCTCAGCCCCGCGACCGCAGTGCAAGGGTACTGCAGTCGACACCATCCCTGGTGCCGAAGCCGAAAGCGCCGGGAGCGAGGAATGTAGCGACGAGGTCCGGTTCTGGAAGGCCCTCGCGCAGGTTCTTCGGCTGCGCCAGTTCCCGGTGGCCAAGGTGCCAACGACTACGGCTAGCCCGCGCCGCGCTCACCAGCGATGGAACGCGGGGTGGCCTTCCTTGACGGCGACGAACAGCCCATCGCACGTGGCACATAGCTTGCCACCGGCTTCGAGCGTGCCGGCGATGCGGGCCCGGTCCTCGCCGAGCTCGACGACCTTGGCGCGCAGCAGCACCGGGCCGGAAGTTGGCGTTGGCCGCCGCAGTTTGATCGCGTACTCCGCGGTCACGGTGCACGGCGGCGCTGTCGCTGCGGCCTTCTGCATCAGGTGCCACGCCGCTGTCCAGTTGCAGTGGCAGTCGAGCAGGGCGCCGACGATGCCACCGTTCAGCATGCCGGGGAACGCTTCGTGCATGCGTTGCGGTTGCCACGTGCAGACGACTTCGTCGCCTTCGACGAGGCTGCGGATGCGCAGGCCGTCCGCGTTGGCGGGTCCGCAGCCGAAACACGCGCCGCGCGGCGCGAACCGTTCCTGCAGGCTCTGGCTCATGCGGGCAGCGTAGCCGTCAGCGACGCACGACCAAACGGTAGCCGAGGTCGAGGGCCTCACACGCGAGCAGTGGGCCGTGGCGTCGGTGCCAGGCGCCGTTGTCGAGGTCCTGCTGCAGCCGCAACAGGCCGGCCCGGGAATCGGGAATGCGCGCGAACGAGGAGATCGACCGCCGGACTTCGGGATCGAGATACGCCGCGGGTCGTCGCCAGTACGCACCGAGGAACCCATCGCGGCAGTCGTGCGGGATCGGCACCTCGTGCACCTCGGCACCGCCAAGCTCGCTGCACAGGACATCGATGCTCGGGAAGATGCGGCGGTCGTAGACGCGCAGTTCGGGGAAGTACTCGTCCACCAACCAGAATCCGGCGTGGGCCGGATCCCAGGTCAGCAGCACCTGCCTTGCGGCGACGCGCTGCATCTCGGCGAGACCGCGTCGCCAATCGCGCCAGTGGTGGATCGTGAGCACGGCCATCGCCACGGCGAACCTGCCGTCGGCGAACGGCAACTCTTCGGCGGCACCCTGCACGACCGGTGCCGCGCCGGCGCCACGTTGCTGCAGCATGCGCCACGAAGGCTCGAGCGCGACCACGCAACGGCCGGCGGGTTCGTAGGACCCGGTGCCGGCACCGACGTTCAACACAGCACCGGTGCCGGCAAGCGCAGCGTGCAAGCGCTGTGCGATGCGCGGATCGGGGAGCCGGTGGCTGGCGTAGCCGACGCCGAGGATTTCGTAGTCCATCCGCCAGGACGGTAGGAGGCGACTGGTTCCGACGGAACGGGATGGGAATGATGCCGCGATGGCTTCGACTCGTCGTAGGTTCCTCGCTGCTTCGGCGGCGGCCGCGGGTTCTCTGCTGTTGCCCGGTTGCGCGTCGCCGCGCCCCATGCGTGCGCTGCGACCGCCGCGCGATCCCGCCGCCCCGGCGCGCCTGATGATCGTCGGCGTCGGTGGCCGCGGCGGCGACAACCTGAACGCGGTTGCCAGGCAGACGATCGCGGTGTTGTGCGACATCGACAAGCAGCGCCTCGCCGAGGCCGGCAAGCGTTTTCCCGGCGCCCGCCTGTTGACGGAATTCCGCACGGTGCTGCGCGACGAAGCGGCGTGCCGTGAACTCGACGGCGTCGTCGTCAGCACGCCCGACCACACGCACTACGCGCCGGCGATGCTCGCGCTGCAACAAGGTCTCGACGTCTACTGCGAGAAGCCGCTGACGCACACGGTGGTGCAGGCGCGCAACCTGCTGCGTGCCGCCGAAGCGAACGGTTGCATCACGCAGATGGGGATCCAGATCCACGCCAACGACAACTACCACCGGGTCGTCGAAGCGGTGCGCGCCGGTGCGGTCGGCACGGTGCGCGAGGTCGTGGTGTTCGTGAACGGTACCGATTGGTCCGCCACGCAACTGCCGGCGAAGGTGGCCGCAGTGCCCGACCACGTCGATTGGGATCTGTGGCTCGGGCCGGCAGCGGCGCGTGACTACTCGGATGGCTACCACCCGGCCAGCTGGCGGCGGTACTGGGACTTCGGCGGCGGCACCACGGCAGACATGGCGTGCCACTTCATGGACCTCGCGTTCTGGGCGCTCGAACTGGGCGCGCCGGTGACGTTGCGCGCCGATGGGCCCGAGCCGCATCCGCAGTGCGCGCCGCGTGGCATGCGCTGCGAGTACGGCTTCGCTGCGCACGGACCGCGGTCGGCGTTGACGCTGCATTGGCACGCGGGCTCCGACCGTCCCGAACAGGCGCTGACGAGTCGCGGGCTGCAGGAGTGGAAGAACGGCGTCTTGTTCGTCGGCGACGAGGGTTGGCTGATCAGCGACTACAACAAACACGTGATCGGACCGGATGCGCGGCGGGCGCAGTGGCAGGCGCCGGCGCCGACGTTGGCGAAGTCGATCGGGCACCACGAGGAGTGGTTGCGTGCGTGCGCGACGCGCGAGCAGCCGTCGACGCCGTTTGCCTACGCGGCGCCGCTGACCGAAACGGTGCTGCTCGCGAACGTGGCGCTGCGGGCGGCGCGCGGCAAGCAACTTGCGTGGGACGCGTTGGCCCTTCGCACCGACGATGCGGCGGCGAATGCGCTGCTGTCGCAGCCAGCGCGTTCCGGCTTCGACGTGTGAGCGGCATGAACGCGCGCGAACTCGTCGTCTACGTCGATGTCGACGACACGCTGGTGCGCAGCGTCGGCACGAAGCGCATTCCCATTCCTGCTGTCGTCGAACACGTGCGCACCCTGCATGCCGCGGGGGTGACGCTGTATTGCTGGAGTGCGGGTGGCGCCGACTACGCACGGACTTCGGCCCGCGAACTCGGTCTCGAGGCGACGTTCCACGCGTTCTTGCCGAAGCCCCACGTGTTCCTCGACGACCAGCCGCCGGCCGAATGGCCGCGCTGCCGCGTCGCGCATCCGATCGGCATCGGCAGCGTCACGCTCGACAACCATCTGCGCGCGCTGTCGCCGCCGCGAATGCCATGACGAACTCGCCCGTTGTTGCCGTTCTCGCAGACGGCAGAACCATTCGATAGGCTCGGTGCGATCGCGATGAACGAGACTGCGCGCAGATTGCTTGGCGCTCTGGCCGGAACAGCGGTCGGCGCGCTCGCCTACTGGCTGCTGCTGCAGCGCGAGATCCACGCGCTCGCCGCGGTTGGCGCCGGCACGGCACTCGGTGTGGCGAGCGTGGCGCGCACCCGGAGCCCCCTCTGGAGCGGGCTGACTGCGCTGCTGGCGGTGGCTGCGTCGCTCGTCGTCGAGTGGACGTTCCGGCCGTTCACGGCGGGTCCATCCTTCGCGTTCTTCCTCGCCAACATCGCCGAACTGCCGCGCAACTCGCTGATCTCGCTCGCAGTCGTCGCTTGCCTAGGCGCGTGGTTTGGCCGCGGCCGCACCCGACGCGCCCCTGCGGCGCCCTGATGCCATGGCGCGCATCGAACTCACCCTCGCCATCCAGGCACCGCCGGAGCGGTGCTTCGATCTCGCGCGCAGCGTCGAGGCGCATCTGCATTCGGCAACCGGCACCGGCGAAGAGGTCGTCGGCGGCAGGCGCAGCGGGCTCATGGAGTTCGGCGACGAGGTCACCTGGCGCGCGCGCCATCTCGGCCTGCGCTTGCACCTGACGAGCCGCATCACCGCATTCGACCGCCCGCACCACTTCCGCGACAGCATGGTGCGCGGCCCGCTCGCGCGACTCGACCACGACCACTGGTTCGCTGCGGATGGTGGCGGCGGCACGGTGATGCGCGACGCGTTCGACTTCGATGCGCCGCTCGGGCCGCTCGGCCGCGTTGCCGAGTGGCTGTGGCTGCGGCGGCATTTCCGTCGCTTCCTCGAAGTGCGCAACGAAGCCCTGCGCCAGCTCGCGGAGTCGGCAGCCTGGCGGCCGTTCCTCACCGGCGACCAGAATCCTGCGAAGTAGTGATCGGCGCAGGAAACCGGCACTCGCCGCACGACCGCGCTGCATGATCGCGTTCATGGCAAAGACGCTGCGCGTCGAACTGACCTTCCTCGGCAGCCTGCAGCAGGTCGCCGGTCGCCCGACGACGTGGCTCGAAGTGCCCGCCCCCGGCACCGTCGATCGCGTGTTGGCCTTGTTGCGCGAGCGCATGCCGCAGTTCGCCGGCGTAGCGATGACGTGCCTCGTGAATGGAGCTCCTGCCGATCCGGGCAAGCAGTTGGCGTGGGGCGACGGGCTGTTCTTGATGCCACCGGATGCGTGAGACGGAACGCGCGCGCGACATCAGCGAGATTTCCGCCACGTGGGTCGCTGTTCCAGATGACGGGAGCAGAGACCACCATGGCTCGACCCCAGACCCCTCCCCATCGTCCCCGACCGCTGACCTGCGCGAGACCCTGTTCGGCGATCTGCCGCTTTCGGCGTGGGGGGCTGGTCAGATCGGCGAGCCGTGGACGCAGTTCGCAATGGCAGCGCAGTGTCTCGCCAGGAAGGACCGCAACGGGGCGATGGCGGCGTTGCAGGCGATCGTCGCGCGGACCGATCTCGGCTCGCGCCATGTGCTGCAGGCGTGGGATGCGTTGCGTCTGCTGGCGATCTCGCCGCCGGCGGCCATCGCGAAGAACGTGCTCGGCGTCGTCGTCGATGTTCCGGTCGAAAACCGGTGTCGACACGCTGGCTGCGTTCGAAGTGGCTGCGGCGGCGCGGGCGTGAACGGCGGGGTCACGCGTCGCGGCGGCCGATGGCGTAGGGCAACGGATACCACAGTGCGGCATCGGGGCGACGTCGCCATGCGGCGAGTTGGGTGCGCCCCGCGTGCAGAGTGGGTTCGTCGAGCAGCGCGTTCGCGAGCAGGTCGGGCGTGGCCGTTTCCATGACGCCGACGAAGTTGTCGACGAGGTGCTGGAACGTCGCCTCGCCCGCACAGCCGCCGAAGTTGACGACACCGCTGCGCACCGGTGTGGCACCCGCGTTGTGCAGCAACGCGACCAGCTTGCGCCCGACCAGCGGATCGTTGCCGAGCTTCTCGTAGTAGCGCCAGTACGCATGCCACCACGTGAGCACCGCGGGCGGATGCGGCCACAGCCGCAGCGCGTCGTGGTCGTCGTCGAACAGCACGACGTGCCCGCCGAAGCGAACGCTGCGCAGCATCGTGGCGACTACCGCCCCGGGGTCGCGCAGATGCTCAAGCAGGAAGCGGGCGTGGGCGAGGTCGAAGCTGCCGAACTCCTCGGGTGCGAGTGGCGGCCGTTCGCCGTCCCCGGCGCGGAAGTCGACCAGCGCACTCTCGCCGCTGGCCGCCGCCAGTTCGATGGCGCGGCGACGCTGGCGTTCCTCGCGTTCGATGCCGACGACGCGGCAGCCGCGTCGGGCCATGGCGCGTGCGAACTGGCCGAGGCCCGAACCGAAGTCGACGACACGCTCGGTGCCGCGCAGTGCCATCGGCCGCAGGCATTCGTCGTTGAGCAGATCGTTGAGCAACGACAGCCGGCGTTGCTCGTCGGGCTCGCTGCCGTGCACGTAGATCGAAGTCATGCGCGGCGGTGCGCTGGTGATTGTGGGAGGCGAAGGGGGAAGCGCATGCGGCGACTACGCGACTCGGAGGCTGATTGCGAAGAGTGGCCAGAAATGACCTGCAGGGGGCCCGGCGTGCCCTTCGTGCGGGGATCGCTGCCGGGCAGGTGGCCCCATTGGGCGGTGATCGCGCGCGCGATGCGGCGCATCTACGCGGCCAGCGGAGTTTCGCCCAAAGCCGTTCCGCGGCGCCGGCTCGCGGCTACTCGTCGCCCCTCGCGCCTTCGTCGTCAGGTCCCAACGATCCGCCACGGATCGAGCCAACCACCATGCGCCTCGCCATTCCGATGCTGTTCGCCATCTCCATGCCGGCGCAGTCCGCGTGGACTCCCCTGGTCGCGCCCGCGCCGACGCCGCGATCGGACCTCGCCATGGCCTTCGATCCGATGCGCGGCGAACTGCTCGTTCTTGGCGGTTGGAGCGGCAGCGCGGATCTCGACGAAACGTGGACGTTCGACGGCGTGGCGTGGCAGTTGCGCACACCCGCCACTTCCCCGGGGCCGATCTCGTCGCATCGGCTCGCCTTCGACGCGGTGCTCGGCGAAGTCCTCGCATTCGGTGGCTGGAACGGCACCAGCTTCCTGGCCGGCACGTGGACGTGGAACGGCACGACGTGGACGCAGCGAACGCCGGCGACGTCGCCGCCAGCTCGTTATGCCCACATGCTGGCTGCCGACACGGCTCGCAATCGCATCGTGCTGTTCGGTGGCTACTGCGGTTCGGGTTGTGCTCTCGACGACACGTGGGAATGGGATGGCGTCACCTGGTACCTGCAGCAACCGAGCGTGCGGCCGACCGGGCGCTACTCGGCCGGCATGGTGTTCGACCAACGGCGCGGGGTGACGATGTTGTTCGGCGGGCGCACGCTGGCGGCTCGCGTCAACGACGCGTGGACGTGGAATGGTTCGCAATGGACGGCGTTGGGCACGGGGGGGCCGTCGCCGCGATCGACGCCCGCGATGAGCTACGACCCGTTGCGCCAGCGCACGGTCGTGTTTGGTGGGTTCGCCGGCGCCTACGTGAACGACACGTGGGAGCACAACGGCCTTGGATGGGTGCAGCGCACGCCCAGCACGCCGCCGGCGGCGCGCGGGTTTGCGGCGATGGCCTTCGCGCCGACGCTGCAACGCACCGTACTTTTCGGCGGCGACAACGGCGCGGTGCTCGGGACTTCGCATTCGTACGGAGCGTTGAGTCCCGCCAGTGCAACGACATTGGGGGCCGGTTGCGGCAGTGCGATGACGTTGGTGCCGCGCGATCTGCCGTGGTTGCTCGACACCTGCCGAATCACGGCCGGCAATCTTCCGGCGGGCACCGGGCTCACGTTCTTTGCCGCGGGCTTCTCCTCGGCGACGTGGGCGGGAACGCCGCTGCCGCTCGACCTGTCTGTGTTCGGCATGAACGGTTGCTTCCTGCGAGTGGCCGCGGAAGTCACGGCGGTGGTGCCAGCGAACGCGGGCAGCGCCGAGTACACGTTCGCGGTGCCAGCCCAGACGTCGTTGCTCGGTCTGCACGTGTTCGTGCAAGCGCTAGCCGCCGATGCCGCGGTGCAGCCGGCTGGTTTGGCTGTGACGCCGGCGCTCGACCTCACGGTCGGCGCGCGCTGAGTTTTTCGTTCCTTCCCGTCTTGCCCGGGCAACACGCAAGGTGCTTCGTCCCGCATCGGTGTTCCTTGGCACGTAGTTGCGTTGCGTTGCGGTGC
>SXGS01003218.1_pt1 | contig 30333 bp, 45 predicted proteins | sample 3174681 | NCBI WGS metagenome assembly SXGS01 (sample SAMN11356861, study PRJNA531348) | freshwater metagenome | isolation source: freshwater sample F1-80 | place: China: Fuxian Lake, Yuxi | collected 2017-12-25 | reverse complement strand
TTCTAATAATTAAGATTATTTTACGTCAACACCATTCCAAAAAGCCACCATTCCTTTGATTTTTTTGGCAGCATCATTTGGTTCTGCATAATACCATGCACAGTCTTTGTTGGTTTTCCCATTAATTGTTACAGAATAGTAATTTGCCATTCCTTTCCAACCGCAAAAAGTTGTCAAATCAGTTTTTTTGAAATATTCTGATTTTATAGAATTAATTGGAAAATAGTGATTTCCTTCAACTATTACAATATCATCGCTTTCTGCAATTACTACATCATTCCAAATTGCTTTCATAGTATGATTTCCTAAAAAACAATATTTAAAGAAAGATATGAGATTATTTTTTGTTTTGTTCTGGGATTACAGACAAAGTAGTTGTAGAAAGCACATGTTTTATTTTTCTAATCTGTTTGGTAATTGCGTCTTCCACTTCTTTGGATGTATCTGCTTCAACTTTTGCAAAGATATCATATACACCGAATGTTCCTTTTGCTTCTTTTACAGCATCTATTTTTAAGAGGTCACTCATCACTTCCATTTCATGAGCCATTTCACTTTTTACAAGAACGTATGCAGTTTCCATCTTATTCACCTTTCATCTCAATACGGGTTTTAAACTCGGGTGTAATTCCTAACGAATCATAATTTCCAGACGAACAAGTAAAACACATTGAATCTTTTGGAATTCCCACAGCAGCAGCAAGATTTTCAGCATCATTGTACCCCAAAAAGTCGGCCCCAATGCTCTTTCGAACCATTTCAGTCAATTCTTCTTCAGTCATATCCTTGCCATTTGAGAAGGTTGCAAGTTCTTCTTGAGAAGGGAAATCAATTCCAGCATAACATGGGAACTTTATTGGGGGATAAGTTATCACCATGCTGATTTTTTTTGCACCTGCTCTTCGTAATGCTTGAATAATTGCCTTTGAACTAGTACCACGGACTAAACTATCATCAATTACAACAACATGTTTGTCTTCAATAATTTCCCGGATTGGAATGATCCAACGATTAATTTCAATTCGGTCACTTTGGTGTGGTTCAATAAAACTTCGCAATGGGCCTTTCTTGCTGTACCTGTCTTTGAGCAGTCCTTCATCAAATGTGAGCCCTAATTCTTGGGCATATCCCAACGCTGCAGGTCTTGCAGAATCAGGAACTGGAATTACAAGATCAGCATCTCTGATAGGGAATTTTTTTGCCAAGAATTTTCCAATTCTCTTTCTTGAGATGTAGATATTGGCGCCTTCCATGTTACTTGACGGATGAGCAAAATAAGTAAATTCAAAAGAACAGTGAGCACGTGAAGTATCGTCAGAGAATCTTTCAGTCTCCATTCCATTTTTGCTAAGTTTGATTAATTCACCTGGTTTGACATCTCTTTGAAGTGTTGCACCCACTGCAGATACTGCAGATGATTCAGATGCGACAATGTATGTGTCATCAGATATTTTGTAGCCCAAAACCATCGGTCTGAATCCCTTGGGATCCCTTGCAGCATATACAGAGTTATCATCGGAAATAAATGTAAAACAGTATGAGCCAACCATTTCATTTTTCAAAATCGCAAGCGCCTTTCCCATTTGTCCATTTTCAGAAATTAATGACACAAGTCTTTGTGCTGCAACTAGCGTATCACTTGCATTCTGAGGTGTAAAAGAGCATCCTCCTACTAAATTTGATAGTTCTTGAACATTTGCAATGGTGCCGTTATGAGCAATGCAAAGATCTTTGACTTTAAGGGGCTGAGCATTTTCAAGTGTGCTCCTTCCCATAGTAGAATATCTAACATGTCCGATAACAGACGATGAAGAATAATCTTCACATATTTTCTTAAATTCAGATGAAGCACCAGAAACAAGACCCAATCTTTTTAGCGGTTCTTTGTTTGGAATTGCAATTCCCCATGCTTCTTGTCCTCTGTGCTGTAATGCCCTAAGTGCATCAATTGCCATAGGAACAACATTGGTTCCACTAAGACTAAAAATCCCAACAACACCACAATTTTCTTTAACCATGCACTACTAACTCCCTTAACGAATTAAACCAAGTTTTTTGTGCCTTATCAACTCTTAGATCTATGACAGATTTGCGTTCTTGATTGAATAGAATATTTTCACCACCAAATACTCCAATCATTTTGTATGAAGCTTTGCTCTTTTTGAGATATGTCTCTACTTTGTCGAGATTTTCCTTTTTTAGAACCAAAAGATACCTAGAATGGCTTTCAGAAAACAAGATTCTGTCAACGTCTAACTTTGGACCAGGTACTTTATCTAATGAAACAGTGCATCCAATTTCGTGTGTCATGCATAGTTCTGAAACAGCTACTGCTATGCCACCTTTAGAACAATCATGTACTGTTTTAAGAAGATCTTTTTTGATTAAATCTAAAACTACATTCATGTTGTTTTTAGATTCTTGAAAATTCACTACAGGGCATTTCCCGCCTATAAACTTGTGAATATATTCAAAGTATTCAGACCCACCCATTTCATTTTTAGTTTCGCCAATAATTACAAGACAGTCGCCAGTATTGATTTTCTGAGTTTGTAATGGAGTTGTATCGATTAATCCTAAAATTCCAATTATAGGTGTAGGCTTAATTGGACCTGAGGGTGTTTCGTTATACAGACTAACTTTACCCCCAACGCATGGAATTTCAAAATATTTTGCAAAATCACTCAATCCTTTTAGTGATTCCAAAAAGGTCCAAAAGATCTCAGGATTTTCTGGATTTCCAAATTGTAAATGATCAAGCATTCCGATAGGCTTTGCTCCAGTACAAACAACATTTCTACATGCTTCCTCAAAGCATCCTATAGCTCCTTCCCTCGGATTGATATAGCAATGTTTTGGATTACCGTCTATTTTCGCTGCCAAAAATTTTCCATTATCTAATCTAAGAACGGATGCATCTTGGCCAGGTTTGACTACGGTTCTAATTCCAACCTCATGATCATATTGACCATATACCCAAATTTTGCTTGCGATGTTTGGTGATGAAATGAATTTCATCATCATTTTTGAATAATCTGAGATTGGTTTGAGTTTCCTTTCTTTTTCTATGCTTTCTAGATATGCGGGTTTTTTGGAAGGTCTGTCTAAAAGAGTGGCATTTGCAACGACATCTGTTGGAAGATTAGCGCATGTTTTTTTGCCTTTTTTTACATGCATCATATTATCAAAAGTCACATGACCGATAACAGAACATGTTATACGAAACTTCTTACAAATTTCTTGTAGTTTTTTAAATTTATCATTGTTTGTCACTATCAACATTCTCTCTTGGGATTCAGACACCATAATCTCATCAGGACTCATATCAGATTCACGAGTATGGACCTTATCTACATCCATTTCAATGCCAATCGATAAGGCATCTGCAGTTTCAGATACAGCACAAGACAATCCGCCACCTCCAAGATCTTTCATTGCATGAATAAGATTTTGATTTCGAGCTTCCAGTATTGCCTCTATGATTAATTTTTCAATAAATGGATCTGGTATTTGGACAGCAGACCTATTTTCAGATTCTAAAGAGTCAGAAGCAAATTGTGAGCCTCCAATTCCATCTCTACCAGTAGAGCCTCCAAGCAAGACTACAAGATCACCTTTTTTAGCATGATTTTTGATTAGATTCTTTTTCTTTCCAAATCCAATAGCGGCAACATCCACTAGTGCATAATTAGAGTAGCATTCATCAAATTCAACTTCACCACCAATAGTAGGAATTCCCAAACAGTTTCCATAATCAGCAATTCCAGTAACAGCATTTTTGAAAAGCCATCTTGCCTGGAGATCTTTTTCAATATTTCCAAATCTCAATCCGTCAAAAAGAGCAATAGGTCTTGTTCCTGCGGATAGAATATCTCGAATAACACCACCAACTCCAGTTGCAGCTCCACCATATGGTTCAACAGCAGACGGATGATTATGACTTTCAATATGTGCAGTTATTACATAACCGTCACCAACATCTAAAACTCCAGAATCATATCCTTTTTCAGATATGACCAATGGTCCTTTCATTGGTAGCATCTTAAGATGTTTCTTTGAGGATTTGTACGAACAGTGTTCAGACCATTCTGCAGCTACAATTTGTAATTCAGTGGATGTGGGTTTTCTTCCGATTTTAGATGTGAGTTCATCTAGTTCCTGTGGTTCTAAGCTCAATTCTTAACACCGATTGTTTTAATCAGAGATTCAAAAATCAAGGAAGATGGTTTATTGTCAATTGGGTTAATTTCTGATTCAGTTGCTCTTTCAGGATGAGGCATCATACCTACAACATTGCCATCCTCATTACAAACTCCAGCTATTCTATCAGTAGAGCCATTTACTACTTCACTATATCTAAATACAATTTGATTTTTCTTTTTTAATTTTTTAAGTGTCTCGTTATCCACATAGTATCTCCCTTCACCATTTGCAATTGGGATTGGAATTTGTTGATGTAGTTTTAATTTATTTGTAAAAGGAGTGTTATTATTTTCAACTATCAGATTTGTCCACTTGCACATAAAATTAAGAGATGTGTTTTTGAGCAGTGCACCAGGCAACAAACCAGCCTCCACAAGGATTTGAAATCCGTTACATACTCCCAAAATAGGTATTCCTTTTTCAGCCATTTTTCTGACATCACTAATTATTGGGCTATGAGCAGCGATTGCCCCTGACCGTAATCTATCACCATATGAAAATCCACCAGGAAGAATAACAGCATCGATATTTTTTGGTAACCCTTTTTCATGCCAAAAATACTCGGCATCAAGTTTGAAAACATCAGTCAAAACATGATACATGTCGCGATCGCAGTTACTACCTGGGAAAACAATAACGCCTACCTTCACAATTAGTTTTATCGGCAGAGATATTTAATTTGAATCTAGCAAAATGTCAAAATGAACAATAATTTGATCGCTTTGTCCTATTCACAGATAGAGCATAATAGATCAATGAACGGATACACAGTTATAGAAAATCACTCACAAATCAAATAATCAAAATAGAAAATCCAAGCACCGATTAAGCGTCAAATACATCAATTATGACTTTACTCACCATTGGATTGTAAATACGCAGTTCATCACAGATTTCTTGGACTTTGGTTTTTGCAGATTTTTTATCTTTTTCTTTTATTGTAAATTTCAACATTTTCGCAGTTTTGATTTTAGATATTGCAGAATGGGTGCCTTTCAACACAAGATCATTTAGAATTGTTTCACCTTCAGGATCACTGATTCCAGGTTTATTTTCAATGGTCACATGAACATTAAACGTAGCCACAGTAATTTCCAAAATCTAAAAGAGGTTAATCTATCTTACTACTTGCATCATGTATAAATTCAGAAATAACTGCTAAAACAAGTTTAGATGATTACTGAATTTTGAAATAAAAAAATTAGTTGCTTCCGATTAGGAAGACAACATTAACACTGGTATTGACATCTTGATCAGATGAAAATATTGGTGTTGGGGCTGAGGATTTTGCAATTCCTTCACCGTATGCCATATCATACATTGGCATTGGGTATGGCATTGAAAATTCAGAAAGAGATACTGCCTTGACTCCAATTATCTTGTAATTGAGTGGAGCTAATGCCATTTCAGCTTTTGACTTTGCATTGAGAACCGCTTCTGCTAAAAGATCATCTTTGAGTTTTGATGCAAGTTCTGGAGATAGTGAAAAGTATACGCTATCTACTCTGTTTACACCTGCCTCAACTGCTCCGTCAATTATAGCAGCTAAACTGTTAAGATTCTGAGTTTCAACATTGATGATGTTGCTTACTCTATATCCAATTAGTTCTTGGGTATATCTTCCAGTCTTCTCATCCTGATAATTATCATATACAGGATAGATGTTAAACTGGGATGTACTGATCTCCGAATCAGTGATTCCTACTTGTTTTATTGCAGCAATCACTTTGTTCATCAATTCAGAATTTGAAGCCAGTGCATCTTTGGCAGTTTTTTCTTGAATTTCAACACCAAAACTAATGTTTGCAAGGTTTGGCTTTACGCTTGAGATTGCATTACCGGTAACAGATATCACTTTTTCCCTTGATGGAAAAGGAGTGACTTCTTCTTGAGCTACTGCATTTGGGGTAACAGAGATTGCACCCACAGTTACAGAGACCACCAGTACAGCAATCATGGCTGTAAAGATTTGTTTTGAATGTTTCATGATTATATAATAAATAATTTTGTAGATAAGGTTTGATTAAATTTCAATTTAACGACAAGTGTTATTAAGAGATTCAAAATGTTATTGGTTCAATGAAAGACGATATTGGAGAGACTGTAAAAGATACCGAGGGAGATACAATAGGTATTGCAGACAGAGTCGAAATTTTATCCACTGAGGATTCAAAGCTAAAATCAATAGGTGAGATACTTAGCTCAGATTCTAGCAGAGCGATTTTAAAAATTTTATTTAACGATTCCTTAACTGCAAATCAAATATCACAAAAAACAGAAATCTCATTACCACTTGTAATTTATCATTTAAAAAAGATGCAAGATGCAGGAGTAGTAAAAATTACCAACATTGGAAAAAATACAAAGTCTCATGACATGAAGTTTTACACTGTAGACAAGCTTGCAATAGTCATCTTGCCTGCAATGATGTCAGAGCCTGCAAAAAAGAGCAAATCGCTATTTAATTCATTTACTAGAATTCACAGACTGGCAACACTTGGTGGCGCATCAATTGCTGCATGGTTTTCATCGCAACTGATTCAAAAAGGAAACGTGGTGCCAGAGGGAGACATGTCGGCAAATACCCCAATGCCGTCCGAATCTGCAGAGATGGCACTCAAGTCAATTCCAGAAGAGTCTGCAGACGTAGCAATGGAATCAATGCCAGTTGATGAGATGGCAAGAATGTCAGAATCTGCAGATACGATGATGAAATCCTCACCAATTATGGATACTGCACCTATGACACAAACATTTGATCCTATAGTCCAGATACTATGGTCTGTAGTTACAGTTCTAATTGTAGTGGTTGCAGGACTAGTCATAGAAGTTGTGATTACTAAACGACGCAAAAATATCATCAAACATTGAAATTTATATCAGATTAGAAAAGAATACCACAGATTGTCAAGATCAAGATACTGGAAGATTACTCCTGATGAAATGCAGAAATTTGTTTATAATGAAGAAAAGTTGCTAAATTGGGAAATCAAATGTATCAGAGAGCCAGATGTGGAAGCAATTTTCATAGGTGTTTTCATGTATAGAAATGGTACACCCTATGACTATGAATCAATTAAAGGGATTACATATTATTACAACAACATTCCAAGAAATGAATTACCTTCCATTACAGGTTTCCTTCAAGAAAAATTTGGAGGCAAAGAGATGGAAAAAGGTGAAAGAATATTTCTCAAGGGTTCAAAAGAAATCTATTCCAGCAAAGACATTGCAGCATTAGCAAAAAGCCTAGAACAGAAATTTAAGACAAAGGCTATCATATCCTTAGAATTTCAAGATTTGAGTCTAGAAGAACTCAAAAATGCAGGGCTTCCAGAAGCAAAACTACTTCCTATTCCAGGCAAATAGATAAAACAGTTTATGACAGATGTATTTTAGATGTCATCAATTGAAGGTATCAACCAACATCTAGAAGAATTAAGAAAAAGAGTAATGCGAGTCATGATAGCAATAGGAATAATTTTCGTGTTTGTAATTTCATGTCATCTACACCCAATTGATGTTGCAGGATTTCAACTGTACTATCCAACGCTAGATCCTGTGAATAACATTGCAGCACAAATCACAAACTACATGAAAAATAGTTTAGTTCCAGAAGGAGTTCAATTAATACAAACAGAACCAGGTCAAGCACTCTTTGCCCAAATTTATGTTGGAGCACTGGTAGCAATAGTAGTTGGAATGCCAGTAATTATCAAAGAATCAGTGGGATTCATAAAACCTGCATTAAAAGAACACGAAATCAAAGTTACACGAAGCATAGCACTTCCAGCATTAGCATTATTCATAACAGGTTGTATTTTTTCATATTTTTTAGTAATTCCATACATGTTAGAATTTCTTTACATGTATGGTGATGCGTCTGGATTAATCACATTTCTTAACATAATGGATTTCATCACTTTTGTCTTACAGTATCTACTGGCCTTTGGAGTATCGTTTCAACTCCCACTGATAATGTATGCCCTATCAATGTCAGGAATTGTAGACAAGAAATTTTGGAGAAAAAATATTCGATATGCAATACTGGCAATAGTGGTATTTGGGGCAATAGTCACCCCAGACGGAAGCGGTGTTACAATGTGGTTTATCGTAGTTCCAATGATGGCACTTTATCTTGGAGGTATGATGATAATTGAGCATAAAAAACGTAAAAAAGATTTAAATCTTAAATCATAGACTAAAGCTCAGTTGACACTACAAAGCATTTTACTTGCAATGCCTGGAATAAATGAGATACTAATAATTTTAGTGCTAGCGGCAGTGTTTATTTTCGGTGCAAAGAAGATTCCAGAATTGGCTAAAACTTTTGGCAAGGCAAAATCAGAGTTCGAGAAAGGCAAGATTGAAGGTGAAAAAGAGCTCAATGATTTTAAAAATAAAGAAAAAAAGTTAGACTAGCGCTCCACAATCACTATAAAATCATCAATCATTCTAGAATAATCATTCAAGATGTTATTTTTACCAAAAAAATCAAGCAATTTCATCATACCTTTTGATTTCCAATCAACTTCAAGAATTAACTTTGTTCCATCTTGAATCTGCTCGTATCGATTAATGATATGAGTGCCTTTTGCATCTCCCCCAATAACAAAAATTTCATGTTGTAGTGGTTCAACAGTTACATGTTTTACCATCATAACTAGCTCCTTTCCACCAATTCGCAGGTGTTCTTCTACTACAGAGGTGTTTCCACGTGAGGATATTATTCGAATAGAAGGATAGTATTGCGGAAGTATTTTTTGATAATTTTCATAATTTTTTGCAAATTCAAAAATTTTTTTCCTGTCAGCCTTTATGATTTTTTCAAAAATAATTTTTGACAATTATAATTCAGAATGTACCCCAACGAGGGTATAAACCGTGCTCAAGATCAAATTGGTCCAAGCATTTTCCCACACCGTGATTTACAATATCATCGATGGTTTTTGGTTTTGTGTAAAATTCTGTAACAGGTGGCAAAATTACAATACCTAATCTAGACAGTTTAAGCATATTTTCAAGATGTATTGCAGATAGTGGAGTTTCCCTAACCATTAAAATTAGTTTTCTAGACTCTTTTATTGTCACACCTGCAGCTCTTGCCACAAGAGTGTCATCATAACCATTTGCAATTGCAGACAGTGTTTTCATACTACATGGTGCAACTATCATGCCATCTACCTTATGAGTTCCACTAGAAACACTTGCAGCCATATTTTTTTCATCAGAAGTACTAGTTGCAAGTGATTTTACATAATCAAGTTGAAACTCAGTCTCCATAGAGATACATTTGATGGCCCACTCAGACATTATCAAATGAGTCTCAACGTTTAATTTCTTGAGAACTTCTAATAAACGAATTCCATAGATGACTCCGGTGCTACCGGTAATACCAACTATTAATTTCATTACTGATTATCTAAAACATTACTGTATTTTAGCTATTAGATAACAAAGTTGGCATGTTGGTACTAGATGTTTTGAGTCTCACTGGTTGTATCTAATTTGGCTTCTTTTCTTCTTTTAAGCCATAAAGAAATTCCACCTACTGTCATTGCAGATAGTAGAATCACTCCAGCCATCTGCAATTCTAGAGAATAGAACATATAGTTACATTCAGGTCATTTTAGAAAAATCTTGTGATCATGTAATCGATCCAAATATTTGAAAATTAGCTATATTAGTTCCTGTTTTCTAGTCATTATGTGATTAATAATTCTGAGATTAAAAAAATAGTAAATGAATATTCAGATATAAGAATAGGAGTCATGGGGAGCCATTCTGCACTAGAAGTAATGGATGGCGCAAAAGATGAAGGTTTTCAGACCGTTGTTTATTGCCAAAAAGGCAGAGAAGAACCATATCAGAGATTCAACAGAATAGCAGATGAAATTGTAATATTAAATAAATTCAAAGACATGGCATCACCTAAAATTCAAAAAACAATGAGAGAAACAAACACGATAGTGATTCCACATAGATCATTGACAGTATATCTTGGATACAAAACTCTAGAAAATTCATTCAGAGTTCCAATATTTGGAAATAGAAAACTATTCCAAGCAGAAGAAAGATCTGCCAAAAGAAATCAATATTATTTGTTAGAAAAGGCGAAGATAAAATTTCCAAAATTATTCAAAGATCCAAAGAGCATCAACAAACCATGCATTATCAAAGTTCAAGAAATGAAACGACCATTAGAGCGTGCTTTCTTTACTGTATCATCATATCAAGACTATAAAGAAAAATCAGAAGCAAAGATAAAACAAGGATTAATCTCCAGAAAGGATTTAGAAAAATCAAGCATAGAAGAATTGGCAATTGGAACATACATGAATTTCAATTTCTTTCACACACCAATATCAAAGCAAGTTGATTTTATAGGAATTGAGAGAAGATTACAAACCAATATACATGATTACAACGCACTTCCTGCAAAACAACAATTAGACATAGCCATAGATTTGCAAAACATAGAAGTTGGCCATACACCCGCCAGCATACGAGAATCATTACTTGAAAAAGTGATCAAGATGGGAGACAAGTTTGTGGCTGCGGTTAAAAAAGAATATGCACCAGGAATCATAGGCCCATTTTCTCTACAAAGTGTAATTACAAAAGATTTGGAATTAGTAGTGTATGATGTATCACTTCGTGTTCCAGGCAACCCAATTGTAGCAACTACTAGCCCATATACAAAATATCAATATGGTAAAACATTTGGAGTGGGTAGAAGAATAGCAATGGAGATAAAACGTGCACAAGAAGAAGATCGTCTAGATGAAATCGTGACATAGAACACAGATTAGAACATTTTAAAAATACTCAGAAGATATGAATAATTTCTTAGAATAAATCAAATATGAAATAAATCCAATATACGCACTAAAAAATTGGCACTATTAAAACAAATGATTTTTCTTTAAATATTAAAATCATAAATTATTAGAATATGTCAAAAAGAGTCACAATTATGATCGAGGATGACATAGATAAAAAAACTCAGACAACGTCAAGCCAAGATGATTCAACAAATGAGTAACGCATACAGCTATTCTCAAACAATAAACGACGTTTTAAGAAAAGCGCTTTGAAAGTTGTTTGTTCAAATATTTTTAGAATGTGTAAAATTCTAAAGATATATTTTATTGATATGATAAACAAATTTGTTAATTGGCTAGATTAGGAAATATATTGAATACCTAACGTTTTGGTTCAAATAATTAAAAGAACGGTTTTTATTTGAAACAGAATGCTGGATGCCAGTTAACATCAAAATACAAACTCTTTTTTGTCAGACTAGAATAACACAGAGGATGCCAAGGATAATTTACATTCGTGAAATAATTACAATACTAAAAGAACCAAAACTATGTCCAACATGCCAAAAAGATGACAGATTAGAAAAAAACGTTGTTTTTGAAAGAAGATCCGATGGTCAAACAATACTTTGTACACGTTGTGAAGCATTAACAGTAGTTACAAACCACAATCTCAGAGAAGTTGAATTATCGGCTTCAAAAGATTATCAAGTAATGTTAAAAGAGCCACACCTAATACGAAAAGTTACATATTAGATTTTAGACATAGACATTATCAAGCAAGTAATTCTTGAATGACATAGTTTCGGACATATGCAAATTCCCATTCCTTCAAATCAGCATTTTTGCATTCTTCTTTAATTATTAAACCAGCCAGTCCTTTACTCCAAATATGTCTGTGTACATCATAAACCTCTAAAATTTTACCATGTTTTGTGATTTTGATACTACCATGACATCGCTGGATGACTTTGGCGGCAACATTTCGATACAAAACATCAAGATTAGCCATGAAGAATCAATAGTGTTTAGGATATGAAAAATGTTATGATTTAGAGAAACGCGTGTTATTTGTAATACCCATATATCTTAGAATGCAGAATAATCAGATGCTGATGATTAATAGAAAAGCTATATCTGATTGCTGATGAGTTTGCCGAATTATGAAGCATTTGTAATTACAGTTTAGAATTATAAACACAAAATATTTCAGAAAAAATTAAAGAATAAACCTCTACATATTGGGAAATTCCACATAGTATAATGGAAGACACGACAGATGTTGTTTTAGGTGCAAAAAAATTTGCCCAAGAAAAACACAAGAATCAAAAAAGAAAAGACGGTATAACACTATATTCAGATCATTTAGAAGGAGTTGTAAATAGACTCAAAAATTTAGGAGTGACAGACAAAGATGTGTTGTGTGCTGCTTGGCTTCATGATATTATAGAAGATACGGACACTACTTTTGATCAGATTAGTGAAAGATTTGGAAGAGAAGTTGCAGTAATTGTTCTGTCTTTATCAAAAGATCACCATATTCCAAAAAAGAACAGAGAGGTACAATATATCGATCAATTAAGAGAATCATCATTTCAATCAAAAATCATCAAATTGTGCGATATATCTGCAAATTTGAAAGATTTGGCAAATGCACCAATATCAAAAACTCAAAAAAATAAACAGATCAAAAAGATCTTACATTATCTTAGAGTGATTAAAAACGACATATCAGAAAAAAAATCAGAGTATCCAAAAATTCAAGAAATTATTGATGGGATTAATACTATATGCATTAAATTTAATCAAACCCAGATTTCGATTTAGAATGCATAGGTCATGCATTAGGATCTATAACTTTAACAGTCATTGAAAGTGGTGGGGATAGAGCTTCTGGATTATCAATGCTTTCCCAAACAAATATCTCAATAATATACAAGCCAGATTCAGTTGGAGTCCAAGATTGCGCAGGTGAAAGAGATTGCCTTGGAGATAGAGACCCACTTAACCACGATAAAGAAATTACTACATGATTTTCATTTTTTATCTGAGTTAGATATGCAAATGATTGTTGAGTATTTTGACTGTTTGAAACATCGGCAGTTATCATGATTTGATTTCCAAGTGTGAGAATATTATCATCGGGTAAAATTTGTGTCAGGACAGATTCGGTATCAGCAAATACAAGACTAGTTGGAAATAAAATCAGAAAAGAGATTAGAAATTTCATAAATAACACCAATGTGTAGCATATTTAATCTAATAAAATGAGTAAACTTCCTGAGAAATTTCCTGAATATTTGATTATGTATAAAATGCTTACAAAGAAGATTTCAGAGTTAAAAAAAGGAAATTCAGAATCTGAAATTATGGAGAAAATAAAAAAATACGAATTAGAAAGAACAAAAATTATCAGCATGTTTCCTGAAAATTTTTTTGAAAATTATTCGATGGAAGAATAAATTCAAAAAACAATATAATTTTAAGTGAGAGAACAGTGGATTTTGTGACTGGAGATTGTTCGAAAGAGCAGATACTTCATGATACTAGCAGTAATTATGAGGTAGAGGATCCCTCCAGTCAATTTTAAAATAAATTGACAAAACAAAGAAATTAAAAAAAATCAAAATGAAAGCGGTTTGCAATCAATCATGATTATGGCCACAGCCGCACTCATGATCATCGCCTTTTAATGACATTAATTTTTCAACCATGTCATCGCGAAGTTTTAGCAAATCTGCAACTTGTTGTTTTAAGGTGCCTGAATCCCAGTTACCCTCATGTAGTGCTCTAACAGAATCAATTATCTCAAGATCAATATTGAGTAGATTATCCATCAGTTGTTCTTGTTCACTCATAATCAACCAATATTACACTATAAAAAAAACTATTCGGATTAGATTAAAATCAATTCAATGTGTTTTTTCAGGCTTCCATGTGTTCTTTAAGGAGATTTTTTCGAACTAAAATTGGGATGTTGTATAATGCACCAAGTGCCATTGCATCAGATGCACGATAATTACGCAATACCATATCTTTTTTTCCTGTAAAATACAAATTAGCTCGTAATACCTCACCGCTTTCATAGATTTTGACTTTGACTAAAACCAATTCATTTTCTTCACATATTTCTTCCATCATTTTGTAAATTGATGGAGCTGAATCATTACTGCTTTCAACAAAACTGGATATGTGTCTGGCGACTTCTCCAGAAAATGCCCTCATATGAAATTCTTTACCATCATCTCCTTTGAGTACCAACATTCCTTCAACTGCATAAGGATCAACAAATCCAACATAGTCAATTTTCACCGATTCATAATCAGGCTCTTGTGCTTGATCAATTTCCATTATATCTACGATTATTGTTCCATTTCAGTGCTTATAAAGATACTAAAGCATGAGGATTGAATTTGTGTTAATTTTTTTATAACGAACTAGACAAGTATACAAACCCAAATTATTTAATGTCAATAATCAAGAAAGTCTTGATGTCAATAAATCCTGAGCGTTCAGTATCGTATGTTCTTACAAAACATGTCTCATCATATATGAGTAAAGATTTCTTGTTGTTGAATCAAAATACGTTAGTCAGTGAAGCAGTTAGAATGTTGCAAGATTCGGAGAGAGACGACATCATTGTAATAGATGACAATCATGTACCAGTTGGAATTGTTACAGATGAAGACATCATAAATAAAATGAGTGAGATTATGGTGTATGCAAAATCAGTATCTTTGAAAGACATAATGTCCGTACCATTAATCACAATTAATGAAAAAACAACTCTACAAGAAGCACTTCACAAAATGAGGGATAGTAAAATTAGAAAACTCCCGGTGTTGTCTAAAAAAAAGGAAGTTGTTGGAATAATTTTTCAGGGAACTATTGCAAATGTAATACGAGATGCAACGGCTACAGCTCCTCACCTTTTTAGTCCTCCTGTAAAAGCGATTTTGGGAAATCTTGGGTTTGTGTTACAGTTTGCAGGAGTTTTGTTTCTTGTTCCTGCAATATTGTCAACAATATTGGGGGACACGTTAACAGCTGCAGGAATTTATCTTACTACTGTACTTTTACTCGTAACAGGATTTTTCCTTAATGCGTACGGTGAAAAAGCCAGTCTGAATATTCAACAGGCATCAATTCTAGTATTATCAAGTTTATTGATACTATCGCTATTTGGTACAATTCCGTATCTGTATGTTATGTCAAGTCAAGAATCTACGACTGATGGATTTGTCAATGCGTTCTTTTCAAGCGTGTCTGGATTCACAACATCTGGATTAACACTGATTGAACAGCCTGAAAATCTACCTCAGAGTTTCACATTCTATAGAAGCTTCACGCAATTGGTTGGAGGAATGAGTTTTATCTATTTAGTAATCACTGCGTTGTATCCAGAGTCAAAAATACAATCCTTACGAGGTTTTATTTCAGGCAGATCATTGCACATGCGCGAGTTATTTGGGACCATTACCATAATTTTTACAATATACATTGTAATTGTAGTTATTTTGTTCTATTTGTTTGGGGAGAAAAACATAATTGATAATTTTTCATTAGCGATTAGTGCATTTGCTACAGGCGGATTTCTACCAACGTCGACATTTCTAAATAATCTTGAATGGCAAGAGCAAGTAATTTTAATGGGCGCCATGATATTTGGGGCATTACCGTTTACATTTCATTATTCTTTTGTTAGAAAGAAATTTCTTTCACCAAAACTTGGGAAAGAAGTCCTGGCATATTTTGTAATTTTAGGGGGGGCGATATTATTATTCATGTGGTTAAGTGGGTTAGATCCTTTATCCAGTATGTTTTATTCGATATCGGCAAGTACAACATCAGGATTACATTCGCAAAACAGTCCACATTTCAATGGGGCAGCACATGTTATTTTGATTTTATTGATGATTGTAGGAGGGTGCGGGTTCTCAACTGCCGGAGGAATAAAGGTATTCAGAGTATTACAAATAAAAGAATGCAGTAAATTATTTAGAAAATTATCTCGATCAGAGTTAACACCACAAAGAAAAAAAGAAACATTATCCGCAATATTGATAATAATTTTATTTTTAGCAACTATATCAATAACGGCAGTATATCTAACAACAATTGAAAACAAGAATTTTGAAATTGCTTTCTTTGAAGCAACTTCCATAATTACAACCACAGGATTAACCTCAGACATTGTAGATTTTGAGACGGACAATACAGACAAAATTATAATAAGTTTATTGATGATAGTTGGAAGAGTGGAAATTATTTCAATAATATACATATTTGTGCCTAAATTGAGCTAATAAATACCAAAAAAGAATAGAATTAATTCAATAGAATATAACAAAACATGTTGGAAAACCAAGCACATAGTCACGGTGGAAAAAAATTAATAGTTTTAGGATTTGCGACAATAGCAATCATATTCATACTATATACAAGATATCAAAATCCAGAGTTAATCACTCCAGATTCCATAGATTCGATTCAGAGAATAGCCTATGGTTTTTACATAATATTGCTTGCAGCGTTTGGAGCAATCATGTATGGGATTTATTTATACCATAGAGAAAAAGTGGAGAAGAAAGGAAAAGATATTGCAACAATTATTGCGTTAACTACATGGAATTCAAGATCAAGAAAAGTTTTTGTGATGACATTTGTTGGATACGGCATATTTTTTTCATTAGTATCTGGAACACTAGTGTACCAACCAGAAGTAAATTTTGTGACACATTATGGAGCCACAATTCCATCAGGATTTGTATCGCCGTGTTGCGATGAACCAGGATACATGCCAAAGATCATAGTATATTTGACAGAACATGTAGGGCTACAAATCATTCCTATCAATTTAGTTTTACAAGTAATCGTATCATATTTGGTAGGGTTAAACGCATCCATTGCAGTAAGTGCTTATGCAATATCAAAAAAGGGAAGAGGTATGAGCACTGTAGGAGCTGCCACTGGTTTATTCATAGCATGTCCAACATGTGCAGGGACGTTTTTGTCCATTTTTATAGGAACAGCCAGTGGAATTGCATTATCAATTGCTCTAACTCAACTACAAACACTGTTCATTGCAATATCCATTCCAGTATTATTAGTAACACCTTTTGTAATGGCAAAAAAATTGAGGAATGCAGATGGAAGTTGTAAAACAGAACCTACAAAATAAATTTTTTAACTTCAGGAATTTTGTTGTTTCCTATATCGTACCCATCTTGTCTAAGAAATTTTAATGTCAATTTGTAGATTAATTCATCATGGCCCACTTGATCTAATATTTGAGTCCAAGATAGTTTGCATTGGTTTTCAATCTGTACTTTAAATCCAAAATTCATATTTTTGGCAATTTCCTTACATTGATCAAAAGTTTTTCCATTTTTATATGCATGAGTCCTAGTATCACATACATCCATAATACATAACAAATAAAATTCTAAATAAACTTAGATATGAATTGTTTAACAATAAATAGAAACAAATGAAAAAATGGATAAAAAGACTATTTACCACATAATTAAAATTCAAACTAGAAAAAATAAGAAAAAAGAATAAAATGTATCAGTCAGATTTGATTTTCTCGTTTAGATAATTGAGCCTTTCATTAAGATGGCCTACATAGGTATGTAGATCATCAATTTTCTTTTCTAACTGCTCTATTTTTCTTTCATCAGAATTCTTTTTGGCGTTCGTAACATTCAATTCCAATCTAGACATAACATCTGTAATTTTTCCATAAAGATAAGATCCTGTATGTTTGCAATAGGACAATTTAGGCACAATATTTAAGAAATTTTCACATGGATAATCTAAATAACAACATTAAATCAAATACTAGAAATCTAGATTAAAAATATGGGGATAAAAACAATAAAAGATTACGTAAAATTTTACACAAATCTAGAAATGCAAAGCAGTGTGAGTTTTATGAGTTTTATAAATAATGAGAAAATGGTTTTGAAACACAAGTTAGAAAATAAAAAAATCGACAAGATCGCGATTTTAAATGGCATTAGAATTTTAGACGAATTAGTCGCTGAAATAAAAATAAGCGATGAGAAGACAATACTAGAAAAATACAGTCAATAAAAAGATAGTAAGTTTTGAAAATTGCTAAAAACAATCAGCCACAAAAAACTTGAGAAAAGATTGTACCTTTAAGTAAATGAATTAACCATAAAATAAGATGGTCACAGATTCAAACATCATTAGAACAGAAATTTTACGTGTTTTAAATGAAAGTGGAAAAATTCGAGGGGGCGAACTTACTAGCAGGGTAATAAAAAAAGTAGGAAATGAAAAAATGGTACATAGAGAAATTAGCTCATTAGTAGAATCAGGGGAAGTTGAAAAAAAAATGTACAGTAAATCCCACATAGAATACGAATTGATCAACATATCAGAATCGGTAAATAATCAACTCAAAAGCATACACAAAGAAATCGAGATGGTTTTTGATGAAATGAATGAGTTTAAAGAAATCATGCATCAAAATAAGATAGAATTTCAAGAAAGGTTAAGAACAACAATACACGTAATTCACATTGTTCAATCTACGGATGCAGTAATGAAACTGTTATCACATTATCCAACATTTAAAAAAGATAAAATGTTTTCACAGATCACTAGAAAAATAAGTGATTGTTGGGAAAACATAATGGAGAGCATTGCACATCAGCCAGAAGAGGAGTTTCTCAATGAAGTGATTGCAAATTTACGCATATCACAAATAGGAACTCAGAGCGTAAACTAGACAACATAACGAATAATTTTAAAAATCAAGTTATCTGCTTTAGTTTATCAACTACGATTTTGAATATTTCTTCATTATCAAGCAGTATGAATGGTAAATTATTTTCTTGACATGCTTGACCACTTTCAGTATCTCGTGTAACCAAAATCATTTGATTTTCTTTTGCAAAATTAATCACAGAATAATCAGTTCGTAGTTTATGTCCATCTGTACGTAATTTTTTGACACTGTATGCATCATATCCCATTTTACGAAGTTTGTCATCCCAGCCATCATCCATCTCATCAATTAAAATTTTAATTAGTTTTGACATGAATTCATCTGATCAAATTTCAATATTAGTGTAAATAACCATTACCAAAAAACATGTTTGTCACAAACCCTTATTTTCAGATAGGAATGATTCAATTAGCGTGAGTGAAAAAACAGAAGACAGATCAGAAGAATCCAAGATTAAACATATTGCCTATTACAAATCTTTGACCCAAGTAATAAAAAATATTCAAAAAGAAAAACTAGAAGAAAGTGATGAAAGAATCATCAGACATCTTGATAGCAGAATAGAATCAATGAATTTGGATAAAAAAAGAATAAGAGAAATGTTTCCAGAGATAAATGAAGACAATTAAGAGAGTCAATTCACAAATTACATCAGAAGTAAATCATGTGATATTCTTAAAAATTTACAACATAGTTAATTATGATGATTTTGCGATATATCATACAATTTTTCACAAAAATCAACCAACCGTGTTGGTAAAATTCCGTCAAACCAAGAGAGTTCTTTATCCACATTATACCCATTAAAAGAGGATTTTGGATAAGAGTTTGATTCAAGAAAAGAGATTTCACTTTCAAACAATTGTTGTACATGATTTTGTCCGTTAAGATTTAGATCAAAATCACAAGTCATCAGATCAATTTGAACATAATAATTTCCATTACTGGGGTTTATTCGTGCCTTAATAAACGGGCGATTATTTTGTTGACATTCTCTATAGTATTTATCATATTCAAACATTTTTGAATCTGCAATAAATTTTTTCAAAGACATTTCATGAAAATCTGCTGTTAGAAGTTAATTAAAGATCAGCAGTGATTTTTTTGATTTTTGTTATTATGCGGATTTTTGTGTCAATTGGCATTTCAGGCTCCATTGTAAAATAAACAGTGTTTCTTTTAGCATAAGTTACCATTTGAGTTACTTTTTCTCTTTCAACATGAACATAACGGACTTTTCCCAATGTTCTGTCAAACTCTCGTCTCATTTTTCTTCTCTGAGCAACTTGTTTACAAAAATGCTCCTCTTCTTTTTGAGTTTTCAGGGATGTTTTTCCGCTTTTCATAATTGCCTCTCGAATATTACCTTTAAGATCGATAATTGCAGCAAACCTCATTTTCTGATCTAAGTTAATCATCGATTCAACAATTTTTAGTAGATCGATTTTTGTAGCTGTCATGAAGAAATTTAGAGTGTCACTAAATATAATCTATTGAAACATTTCAAATGTGTATAATTCCAGATGTGACAAGAAATTTGACCGCATTTGCAAATTCCTGATCTGATATTAAATCTGCTGCCCACCAAGTTGCGGTGTTTTTAATCCAATCTGGAATTTCTGCTTCAGAGGAATCTGATAGGACTAAGTTGGGAAGGAAGATGATTTTTTCTTTGATCATAAATTCGATACCTGTTGCAAAATCATTGTCAGTAATTTTGTTTTCACTCCATAATTGAGCATTAGTATGAATCCAATCAGGAATAAAAAGATGAGCGGATATTTTTTCTGATGGAGTAATTGCCTCACCTTCTATAACGAAAATCGCAAAGGATTCAACGGCACCGTATTTTACATGAATTTTCCATGGTCCTTCAAGGGAATCCACGGCCATGATGTGTGGAATTGTAAAAGTACCATATGTTGGATTTACAAATGAGATTTGGTCACCATGATTTCCAGAAGGATCCTCAAACCAATAAACAATATTACTTTGTATTAATTTACTGGTAGTAATTTTTGCATTGATTGTTTCTCCAGGCAGGTACTGCAATTTGTCCAAAGATATTTCAATACCGAGTTCATATAGAGTAGGTTTTGCTAACGATTCTGCCAACACGTCGAAAGTTTTTATGGCGACATTTTCACCATAATCAAATCTAACACTATAAGTTCCAATTTCTGAAGAAGTAATTCCATCAAATATGACTCGGTTCAAAGAAGAGATGACAGGAACAGTTTTTGTGTTTATCTTTCCAGATGGTGACGTTATAGTTAAAACACCAGAACTTGCAGACAGATCAGGTATCACAATGTTGATTTCTACTGAATCACCAGGATCATAGAGATTTTTATCACTTCCCAAAAAAATCGTGGTTTTGGAATTTTCATCAGAAGCCTCAAAAAGAGTGTCTACTTCAACGTTATAATAATTTGCAACTGCATAATAATTTCCAGAAGGATTGTGCTTTAACAGATTATCCATCGAGAATTGTTGAATAATGTTAGGCTGAATTGCTTTAATTTTTATCTCTTCAGTTAGTTTTGCAATATTTCCTTTATCATCTAAAATTTTTAGATGTATGGATTCAGCTTTGGAAGAGTTTGGATCATAATAATTAGTAGCAAATTGAACAGTTGCAATGTCACTTGGACCATAAGAAAGCTTGTCAGTTTTAATTGAAATGATTAACTGTTCAATTTCAACATCAATTAATTTTTTTACATCATTGTACTGATATTCTATTGTCCAATTTCCAAATTTATTATCAAATGCGTTTCGAATAATAGTATGGGTGGCTTTTGATGCTTGAAGGCTTGGAATAGACCCACTAATAGAAGTGCCATCAGGTTGAGTTGCATTCCAATATACTGAACCGCCGGAATAGCCATCTATATCAACAAAAACTTTAATCCAATCATTAGGACCAAAAAGCTCTTTTTCAGGAATTGCCGAAATTTCAGAGCCATATGCAATTGAAGGCACAATAAATGAAAAAAATATCAAAAAAACAAGAATTTTCATAATATAATTTTGATTCAAATAGATGTTATTTCAAAAGGAGAGATCAACACTAAGCGACAGGATTGTGAATCTTCTCAGTAAATAAAGATGGATTCATTCGTGAAATATCAAAGTTTGGCAAGATCTTGATTTTCATGATGTTTTTTAGAGGATTTTCTGGTTTTGGAAGAAACAGATTTTACATTCAACGACTTTAATTTTTGGTTTTTCACTGCAATTTGTTTTTTAATTTTTTGTTGCTGTCCTTTTAATTTTTTGTGTTTATCTTTGATTTGCTTCTCAACTATCAAACGTTCTTGTTTTATTTTTTCTAAAACCTTTTTTTCATTTTCAAGTTGTTTGGCTAAAATGCTTTGCAGGTGTAATTTATCCTGTTCTTCTTTGGTTTTTTTGGAGATGTTTTCTTTTTCTTTGGTTATCGTTTCAATGATTTTCAGTCTTTGTTCTTTTGCTTTAATCAGATCCTTTTCTTGTGATTTAATCAATTTTTTTAGTTTTTGAGATTCATCGAGTTTATTTTTCTCTTGATTTACTTGTGAAACAACATCATCATATTCTTTTTTAGTTTTTTCTAAATCGATTTGTTTTTCTTTTATTTCCTGAGCAATTTGGGCTTGTTTCAACAGATTTGATCTTTGAACTTGAGCCATTTCAGATAGCAAAATTTGTTCATGTTTTATCTGCTTTTCAATTTCTTCTTGTTCGGATTGTGTTTGTGCAAGTTGATTTTTTTGATATTGAAGATCTTTTTCCACCTTATCTTTTTCAATTGAAATTTTTTTCATGATTTCATTTCTTTCAGATTTTACTTTTTCTAGCTCTTCTTTTTGCGAAATGATTTGTTCGGATAGTTTAGTTTGGGATTGAATATTGAGGTGTTCTTCTTTAATTTGTGATTCTAGTAAAGTTTTTTCTAATAAAACTTGTTTTTCATAATCTTGTCTGTTTAAAATGATTTGGGATAGTTTAGAACGTTGTAAAGTAATTTCATCATGTATTTTTTGTTGGCTATTAAGTAGTTCCTCTTCTGTTTTAATTTTTTCATATATTCCAGTTAATTCATTTAGATTATTTTCTGGAGGATGCCAATCCTGAGGCATCAACCCACGTAGTTTCGGAGTTGGTGGTTTGGATGAATTAAAATTTTCTTGAAGTCTAGTTTCATTTTCAAGTTTATTTATGTTATTTGTAACATATTCTGTTTTTGTGTCAAAATAGACATTGTTTTTCTGAATTATATCGTTCATGCCAAGTTTGTTTTCAAGATAAGTTTGATCAGAGTGATACAATGGTTTGTTCTGCAATAACATATCATAGATATGTTGCAATCTTCCAGGATCACCGTTACCAGAATCAATCAATGTCTGAATTTTTGAAAGTAGTTTATTTTCTTGTGGTTTTTCTTCATTTATTATCGTAAAAGGAGTTTGAAGTTTATTTTCCAAATATAGCTGATCTGAATTATACAGGGGTTTGTTCTGTTTTAAAAATTCAAGAATATGATATAATCGCCCTATGTCACCGTCATTTGCATCAATTAGATACTGTATTCTTTGAATAATTTCATTTTGTGTAAGGTGTTGTAAATTGCCAATAATGCCCAATTCAATTTTAAATCAAACATGGTCAAGTATAAAAAAACGGATAAAGAAAATTCACATTTTCATAAATTTTAAGTGATTTAGATCAAAAGATCATAATTTTAATTGAGATCTAGATTTATGCCCTATTACGATAATACTTATCGTTGCAGCTACAAGTATGAGATTAGATAGCTGTCCAAATTCAGGCACAATAGAAGTTCCAATTATTGTAAGTAATTTTGAATCTTTGGGCATTAAAATTGAAAGTGTGTTCAAATCATTGTCTTTAAAGTACTCAAAATCATCAATCTTTTTTCCATCTATAATTACTACAAATGGACCATCAATAAGATCAGCAGGTAAACGGATTTTCAGATAATTATCATTAGATTGTGAATGTCCAAGTATTTCAAATGTAAGTAATTTTTGCCCTTCATCAACAGTTGTTAGTGAAAGTGCTCTGTTGAATCTATATTCCACATCAAAGACAAAAGAGCCATCGCCGATGGTTTTACCAACATTTGGAATAATCTGATATCCATCAATAACAAAAACAGTTCCGGTCATCCATGTATGAATAAGGCAGTAATATGGATACTGCCCTTTTTTATCAAATGTAAATTGATATGATTCACCAGGAATCAAAAAATCAGAACCTCCAAAAACACCATCAGGACCAGCTTCTGGAGTTCCGGATGTGACAGTGTGTTTTGCTTGATCCCCATTTTTCCAAATAACAGTATCACCAATTAAAATTTCAATATCACCTGTAGCCAATCCAGATTTTTCATTTTGCCAGAAATACGGAGCATCAGGACTAGCAGATCCTGTAGGCATGTTAATCTCATAACTAGAGGCAAAAACTACATTGGGAAAAATAACAGATGATATTAACAAAAATGAGATTATCAAAAAGAGATTATTCATAATAATACGAAGTTAATTTTATTTAAAGGGGTTACGATGTTTAAAATTAATCACAAAAGATCAGTAAAAAAATAATGAGTTAAAAATATCGGAGTTTATTAGATGGAGTGTAATTAATTAGATAATGAAAAGTGGAATTGTCATTATTGTCACAGGTGTGATCATGGTGATATGTGGATTGATATTATTTTATGCAATTCAGACCAGCCCTCAGATAGAATCTTTCTTTAGAACAATAAAACATGCAGGAACATTTATCGGGTTATTAGGCATCGGAGTAACACTGGCAGGGATTTTATTGTATTTAATCAACAGAAATCAGCCACAAATTCAAGAAAATTTTGATGCAAAAGATGCACAGAATCAGATCTAAGTATCAAAAAACATCATATTCTATACAACATCTTTTTGAATTCATCTACAGGAACAACGAATTTACATATCTTACAAAATAGTATTTCCTTATTTGTCATATCTCGTATGGTCGTGGGAATTTTTCCACAGTAAAGTGAATGTTTGTCACAATTTGGGCAAGATGCAAGTAGTGGGCTCATACCAAATTCATTTTTTATATTCAATAAATAATAAAATTATTTCTCGGATATTAGTGGCAAGCAGAAATCATACTAGTGGTAAATATCAAAAAGAACATTCAGAAATTATAATAATACTAAAATTCAATATTAAAAATTGTCAGATAAAATTTGGATGGGAAGAATTTATCTCAAAGATGAGGGAGGTTATGAGATAGTTTTAAAATCATTAAACCATTATAAAAAAAGACTGAGAACCATAGGGAACAGTCCTGAATTAAAAAATTCAGCTGCAATGTTTGCATCCATACTGCAACAAGAAGCCATGAAAACTATTCCAAGAATCGATGATATGATTAAAAAAATTCAAGAGGGATTATCCGATATCAGATTACTTAATTTTTCAAGTGAAGACACATCATTTTTAACAAAAGCACTTTTGTGTTATGAGGCAGATATCAAAAAAGCCCAAGATACAGGACATGAATATTTTGTGAAACTAGTCGGAGATTTACCCCTAGTCAAAAATGATTTTGAAGTAATTAAAAACGCAGTAAATAAAATTGAACAATGTTCAGATTAATCATATTCCCTGAATATACCAATCAAGATACGGCTTCAAATTTTTACATGATTTTTTCTTTTCAGTGACATCACTTATGCCCAAAGTTGTCTGAATTTTTCCCTGCAGGTAGTTTTGTGTAATCTCATTTTTAAGATGAGGCTGAATTTTAGTCAAAACATCGAGAATTTCATCAGAAGACATATTATCAAAATCATTCAAAACCCGTCTAACTTCATCTTGCAACATCACAGCATCTAGAGTAAATCCCATTATTACATTATTGGTTGAGTAAAATTCTAAATTACATCCTGATCATCCCATGTGAGACGAAATTTTCCAGATACTCTAAAAAGTTGTAATCGTCCCCCTTTTCTAAATTTTAATTTATATGAATTTTGAGAGGTATCATAAATCTCCAGAGAGACATTATCAGTGATAGTTTCAAAAATTACAGGATTACCAGATACCTCCTTCCATTCATTTGGTTCAAAATCCAAGTAGAATTTAGTGTAAAGTAATCCCATTTCCAAATAGAGTAAAACGTACCGGCATAAAAACCAGACATGTTAAATTATGAATAACTATTCCAAGTCTTGATAGTTTTTTGGCATGCTAGTACCAAGATAGCTCATAACTGTTGGAAAAATACTTTCATGATCTTTATCATCATTAATGATCTTAAAAAGATCATAAATCATCTGTTGGATTTCTAGATGTTCATATGAATACAAAGTTTTTTTCGGGTTTTTATTTGAATCTAGAAAAGTAAATCCATTATCTGTTTGCAATATGTTTTTCAATAATGAATTTGCTAGGCTAATTTTTTCATTTCTGTCTTTATGTTGATAGTCAGTTTCAAGTTTTTTAATATAATTTTTTATGTTGTGAAAAGAAGTATTTGTAATTCGTTCAATATGTTGTTGGAATCGTGTAGCATAATTTAATGTGGGAACATAGAATTTCATATTACTTTTTTTTTGAACCACAATCATTTCTTTTTCAAGTAATGAGTCCCTAGTCTTTTCAAATGTTGTTTTGGCCATGAATTCTGGGACGACCATTTTCATTAGCGCATTGTGATGCATCTTTGGATTATTTTTGATACATTCTAAAACAATTCTTTCACGCTCGAACAGTTCTGAATTAGGCTCAAGATAAGTCATTATAACTAGGTCGACCTATTATATACAGGTCAAGTATTTAATGATATCTAAAATAGAAAAACAGGTGTTACAGTTATTTTTCTTAACATCCAAAAAACTCATCAAAGTTATGACAGCAAAATTATGATATCTCAGGTAGGTTTTTTGCTGTTGTATCAAGGGGTGCTTTCAATTCAGATTCATTTGTTTCCTGCTTTGTCTTGGAATGAGTTGAATGTTTGGACATTGTCCGATAGATAAATGGTTTTGCGATTACCGGGGTAATTATCGTAGTAAGAAAACCTATTGCAATTACAACTGAGAACAAGGACGAATCTATCAAACCCATAGAATATCCAATTGAGGCAATTGCCATTTCGACCATCCCTCTTCCATTCATAAGACAACCTATAGCAACGCTTTCATGATTTGAAAATCTTGTAATTTTTGCTGCAAGAAATCCACCTACAATCTTTGTTGCAATTGCCACAGAAAATAATGCCAAAAAAAGTGGTGCAGAATCTCTCAAAGACATAAGATCAAATTCCAAACCTATGAAAACAAAGAAAAGGGGCGCAAAAAAGCCAAATGTGATTCCAGAGATCAACTTAGAGTTATGAACATGTATCTTCTCTCCCCAAAATTTACTGCCAAAAATTAATCCTGCAAAAAATGCACCAATAATAAAATGGAGATTAAAGTAATGTGCAAATAATGCAATTGAAATTCCGAGAGACAAAAGAATCCCAACACTTGCTTCTTTGGTTTTTAGTTTTTCAATTAATGGTTCAACTCTTTGTGAAGTCATGTTAGTCTTTTTCATCACAAAAATTACAGCTGCAAGTACTGCAAAAAAGATGGTAATTTTTGCACCCATTAATCCTACTTCAGAATAATTAAATGCAGTTTGAGTGCCAGTTGGATAAATCAGAATTAAAGAAAACACAATCATGGCCATGATATCGTTAATTAGTGCTGCAGTGATCACGGTGGTTCCAATTTTACTTTTTAAGATTCCAAATTCCATAAGGATCATCGAGCTTACAGGAATTGCCGTGATAGATAGCAGCAAACCTACAAAGAGGGATTGTATTTGCCCTAGACCAAAAAATTGACTGGTGTAATATCCAGATACAAATGGAACGGTAAAACCAATAATGGCTAGTAAAAATGCAGGTTTACTTGATTTTCGGATATCACTGAGATTCAATTCTAGACCAGCCATGAAGATTAAGAAAAATACAGCCACATTAGCAAGAATAGTCATAGAATCATCAGGAGCAAGAATTGCCAAAAGTGATGGACCCAAAATTACTCCTGCTAATAGCTCTCCAACCAGAGACGGTTGTTTAATTCGACGGAATAATTCACCTAGTATTCGTGCTAGGGCTAGGGAAAGTACAAGAGTTAGGAGTAGATGTTCTATTTGCAACTTAGTATTACTTTGCAACATCGATTAAATTCTAGATTTTTTTATAAAAAACAGCACCCAGTTTAAATATCAAATATAGTAAGTCGTTTTGATCATTTATAACAAAAAGCAAGATAAATCACATTAATTTTCAAGTTATCAGAGAAGAAAAAATGCGTTTATTTTATTAGAATGAAAATGAGTCATAATCAATATGACAGAAAAATGTATTGTTTGTGGAAACAGATTAGAACATGCTTGTTTGACACATTGCTCAGAAAAATGCTTATTTGCCAGCATTCAACAAAGCAGATCCATTTACAACATACCAATTGAGAGATTGATTTTGTAATTTACGTAGATTGGATTCTAAATTGGAGTTTTTGAGTACAAGGATGGAATTGTGATGAATTTTTTCCTAAATGAAATCCTATAATATATTAAAATTCCTACCAACTCTACATATTCAACAAATCCTACGGTGTAAAAATGCAATAATCCCCCATTCATACTTTGATCTATGTATGCAATAGATGCACTCATTTGAGGAAACGCTGTAAGAAGTGCAACAGGGAACATCAGAAAACCAACAAACCAGTCAGCAGCACTCCAGTGACTTGTAGATTCTAGAATTTGTTCAGCCGAACTTGGATGTTCAGATTGAATTTTTAGATCAGAATAGACGGAATTTCCTTGGTTTATTGCAAAGATCATTCCACCCAGTATCAGAAGAAGAACAGCTGATTCGAGAAAAACCAGTATGCCACGTTTACCTTTTTGGAACTTGTATATTTGACGCTCAAAAATAAGACCAAATGAACCTAGTTTTTTCTTTTTTACAAGGATTATCACAGCAATTGAAATTAAGGAAATAACACCAAATGAACCAAACCAATCATCAGACACATATTCTACAAAAAGAAGCCTAGTAGGTAAAAGTAGCCCAGTCATCACTGAAAAAACAATGAGTGATTCAAAAATATCTCGCAAGTAAGATACCCCCTGAAAAACATACTTTCATAGAGCAACAAACGTGGAATTACTTTTAACTTAGTCGACTGATTTCAGCTAGTGCTAATTTTAAAAATTACTTTTTGGAAAATCCCTTTTTACTCTGTCAATAAAAAATAGAATGTCCCCTTCTAGGCATCATTTTAGACGGTACGCTAGCGAGACTTTCTCTTAATTCGTGATATGGATTTTGACAAAAAATCATCTTACAGGTTTAATTGGATTCTAAACTAACCCTATAATCTGTAATATCTGAAACAGTCATAACTTTAAGTTATTTTTGTCATATGACATACAATGATGGAAGATTTCTCAAAGTTACGATCACCAGAACAAAGAGCAAAAAAGATGTTAAATGAAGAAAGAACGATTATGGATTTACAGTTGGCAATAAAAAAAGAACAGACTCGAATTTGCATGAATTCAATAATGGATAATTATTGATAGGTCTTTACACTAGTCCAAGACCATAAAATTTCTTAACTCCCTAAAACTTCAAGTTAATTCTAATTTCATAAAATCTACATCTGTCTCTTGGGATGATGTATTACAATGCATAATCTTTGAAAATAATTTCGGAATCTTTAACTGAAACAGAGAAGCCATATCCTTTGAGAAATTTTACGTTGTAGTGGTTTGAATGACCTCTCAACGTCAAAGTGATTTTTTCATTCGGTCTTTGAAGAAAATCACTACTCCGATGATTAGAACTATAATACCAGCAAAAGCAAATACAACTCCAGCCACACCGAAGTATATTTGGTAAGCATACTTTTCCATAATCCCTTTCGTGACTGTCTCTGGCTCCACTTGATCTGGTGAAGAACTACCTATTGCTCCGCTGATAGTAACTGGCTCTGTACCCAGATTTGTAATAGTAACATGAAGTGATCCTACTGTTTTTGGATTGTAGAAATTATGAACAAATTGATTTTGAGCTCTTTTATCTAGCAGAATTGTACCATCTTCTGATTTGATTGTTATATTGATTGGAATGTTTTCAGGTTGAATATGATACAGAACTACATCAACTACTACATTGCCATTAGAAGGAACTAATTTGAAAAAAGGTTTATCCGGAATAATGATAGATTTGTCAATAGTATAGTCTCTCTGCTCACTGTCAATACTTATCCACATTGAGATAATGGATATGCTTCCTAAAGAAATTCCGAATATCAATACGATTGTACCAACTATCAAAATTTTGTAACCGCGTTTCATGCAATTATTGCTTACATCCTAATCTTAAACTATTTCCAACAAACAAACTCGAAATTTCTTGCTAGTTGCCTGTCTATTTCTATGCCTGCCAAGGGGGCTTTCCCTTTTTTACTCTCTGTCAATA
>SXGS01784172.1_pt1 | contig 30337 bp, 21 predicted proteins | sample 3174681 | NCBI WGS metagenome assembly SXGS01 (sample SAMN11356861, study PRJNA531348) | freshwater metagenome | isolation source: freshwater sample F1-80 | place: China: Fuxian Lake, Yuxi | collected 2017-12-25 | reverse complement strand
CCTGCCCGACTCCGATCACCGAGAACAACGCGCTCCCGGCGCCGGCGAGCAGGCTTGCGCCCTGGTACCCGGGTTCGCACTTTGCCGAGCCGGCGTCGATCAGACCGCCGCTCATCGCTTCGAGCGCGGCCCGGGCGCCGGGCCGGGACTGACCGAGCGACGCGGCAATCTACGAGAACCGAGCTTCCCGGAAATCGGCCCATGACCTGTGAAGACGCCCAGGCCAGACCCACGTCACCCCGGCGCCCGCCGGGATCTGACCCCTCTCCCCTTGCCAACCGCCCCTCGCCACCCGCCCACTCCTTGCCCCTCCCCACTTGCCATTCGCCATTCGCCATTCGCTATTCGCCTCCTCGACGTCGGCGGTCTGCAAGGTCAGAGGCGGAGCCGACGAGGCGTACTCCGGGTCCGTGACCATGGCGCTCTATAGGGCGTGGCGTATCCATCAAATTCCTCTATCTGACAAATGGCCCCGCATAGAGTAGATCCATGGGTGTATACGGCGCGATCGGGAACCTCGCTCTGGGGATGGCGTCGGAGGAGGCAGTTTGCCGTACCGAACGAATCGCAGAACCTTTCTAAGCGGAGCAACCGCTCTCGCCGGTAGTTCGTGGATTTCCGCGGAAGCGCTCGCCGCAAGTCTTCAGGAGGGCGAGGAGCGATTTACGGTGCGCCACGAGGCCGTCGTTCAGGAGATCCCCACCGGCGCCGCTCTCGCGCGGATCTGGCTGGCGGCGCCTCGGGACGACGCCGCGCAGACGGTGACCCGCCTCCGCCTCTCGGGCGATCGCCCCGGCAAGGTGGTCACCGGCGGCTCGTTCGACAATCGAGCGGCCTATTATGAGGTCGTCAATCCGCCCTCGAAGCTCCGGGTGGCGCTGGAGTTTGATCTCACGCGTCGACCCGTGCATCGAAAGCCGGTAGCGGCGGCGGCAGTGCCCTTGCCGGAGGCGCGTCGGTCGGAGTTCGCGGTGCACCTGCAGCCGAATCGGTATGTGCCGGTGGGCGGCAAGTTCAAGGATCTCGCGCTGAGTGCCGTGGGATCCGCCACCAATCCCGTGGATCAGGCCCAGCGGTTGTATGATTGGGTTCTCGGCTATGTGGAGTACTGGCAGAAGGATCCGAAGACCCTGAAACCGAGCCCCAACGGCGAGAGTGAGTACTGCCTCGGCAGCAGGACCGGCAACTGCACGGACTTCCATTCTCTGCTGATGTCGCTTTCCCGCTCCATCGGAATTCCCACTCGAATGGTATACGGCGGGTTTTTGCAGGGAGAGGGAACCCCGGTTCCGGGGCGACCCAGTATGGATGGCAAGGACGCCGATGCAGGCTACCACTGCTGGGTGGAATCCTACTTCCACGGACTGGGCTGGTGTCCCATCGACGTGGCGCTCGCCGATCTCCTGACAGGCCATTCGAAGCAGCAATTTTACTTCGGCAACCTGGATGCCCGACGGCTGACCTGGTCGTACGGTCGAGACGTGACACTGGCGCCCCGACAGGCCACCGGACCCGTGAACGCCTTCTACAAGGTACACGTGGAGGTGGATGGGCAGGTCCACACCCCATGGGAGCGCAAGTTCACCTTCGCGTCCCAGAGCGTGCGGTGAGCGGAGCCGCGGCATTGGAGACTTCCGGGGCGGTGGCGGCTCAGCCGCTGCCGACGATTTGTTCCACATGCGGCGCCGCGCTCTGCGGACGGCAGGTGGTCATCGCGAAGATCCTGGGTTGGAGCGTGCCGCGCTGTCTGGACTGTGCGGCGGCGGATCTCGGCAGCTCGCCGGATGCGCTGTGCTCGCTGGTGGGCGGCTATCTGAGCCGGCGCGAGTGCTACCGACGCGACTGGATGGCGGCGGCGACCTGCGGCGAGGACGAGCGCGCTCCGTGCTGTCCCGGCCGTGTCGAGTCGGCGGAGCAGCCGCCGGAGTGGTTCCGTGCGGAGTTGTTTCATCCGGGCGTGGGCCTCACGGCGGACGATGCGGATCAGTTTGTAGATGCGGAAGAGTCCGGCTGTGGGGATCTGATGGTGCTGCTGCTGCGCTCCATCCGCAAGACCCCTCCCGGCGGCATTCTGGGGATCCGAGCGCTGGATCCCGGGGCGCCCGCGGATATTCCGAGCTGGTGTCGGTTGACCGGACATGAACTTCTCCGTGAGGGAGAGGACGACGGCGTGTATTACATTCGGCGGCGCGCGGACTGAAGATCCGCTCGTACCGCAGTGCTGGAGAAATGATGAGCAAGTCGCTGATGATCTCGCTGACCCAGGGAGCTTCCGATCCCGACCGCGCCACCGTGGCGTTTGTGGTGGCCAATGCTTCCGTGGCGTCGGACGTGGAGACGGTGGTGTTTCTCTCCACCGAGGGCGTTCGGTGGTCCCAGAAGGGCGCCGCGGACGGCGTGCATGAGACCGGGTTCAAGGCGCTGAAGGAGCTCATGGCGGATTTCGCGGAGTTCGGCGGCAAGATCTATGTCTGCTCGCCCTGCTTCAAGAAGCGCGGCCTGGATGAAAACAACCTGATCGACGGCGCCGCCATCGTGGGGGGCGCAAAGGCAGTGGAGTTCCTCACGAACGGCGCGAGCTGCTTGAGCTACTGATGGCGGTTCCCCAACCTGGTTCCCCGCACCCCACCGCGCAGTCCATTGAGGATGCCGACGGCTTCAGCGTCATCGGTATCTCACCCGATCTCACCGTGGATGGGGGCGATCTCGACTGCGGCTCCGGCCTGCTTCTCATCATCCGCAAGGCAATGAATCAACTCCAGGAAGGTCAGATCCTGGAGGTGGACAGCACCGAGATCAGCGTGCGCGAAGATCTCCCCGCCTGGTGCCGGATGACTAGGAACGAGTACCTCACCGCGATGGATGGGGGCGATCGGATCAAGTACCTGGTTCGCAAGGGCGCGGGGACCAGCGGTTGGGGCACGCCCGACTGGGGCGTACGGGTACCCCGCCGCTCCGGACGCCTCGACATGCGGGATTGGCTGACGGGCCGGGTGGGCCAGATCCCCGACGAGGCGCCCACCTATCTCGGCTTCGTGCCCCGGGGCGCCGTGGCCGAACCGGGGATGCCCGACTATGGCTTTGCCATCAATCGCCGCGACGAGGTGTGGGCGGATAACATCGCAGATCTCTACGAACAGGCGAAAGGCGCCCAGTGGGACGCATCCACCGCGATCGCCTGGGATGAGCTTCCGAGCCTGGATCCCGACATCGAGAAGGCCGTCTGCCAGATCATGACCTTCCTGGCGGAGAACGAGTACTCGGCGCTCTACATCCCCTGCAAGTTCATGCCGCGCATCAATCCGCAGTTCACCGAGGTGCTGCTCTTCCTCGCGACCGTGGTGAACGACGAGGCGCGGCACATCGAGGCGTTTACCAAGCGGGCGCTGGCCAACGGAGGGGGATTGCAATACGCTTCTGCCGCAACGGAGTGGTCGCTTTACAGCCTGCTCGTGCAAGAGGATTACTTCCGGTCCAGCTTCCTGCTCCATGTGCTGGGTGAAGGCACATTCCTGGACTTGCTCCGATTCTGCGAAGAGCATGCGCCGGATCCCGTCACCCTGGATGTGGTACGGCGGGCGCGACAGGACGAGGCGCGGCATGTGGCCTATGGCGTAGCGCATCTCAAGCATCAGCTTTCGAAGCAGCCGGACTCGGTCTCCGAGCTGGCGGAGGCCGTTGAGAGTCGCGCCGACGCCATCGCCGCCACCACGGGCGCCACGCCGTTCGTGATGGAAGCGCTCGCCGTCCTCGCGGGCGGCGGCTCCAGCCCGTCGCAGATGTCGGCGGGGGTGGCGAAGGTGAAGAAGCTCTACCGCACGATGCACGAGAACCGGGTGCAGCGGCTGCTGCAGGCCGGCGTGTCGCAGGCAATGGCGGACCGCATGAGCGATCTCCACACGCCGAACTTCATGTAGCCGGCCGCCTGCCCTCGCCGAAACCGGCCCCCGGACCCGATCTGCCGTCCATTTTTGGTCGGCGAAAGGAGCTTCCGGGGCGCCCGGCGCAAAGGTTCCTGAGTGGCTTCCCGGCGGCCGTCGCCGAAAGCCTCTGGGGGATCCCACCGTGTTCAGACGAGCCTTGTTCCTTCCCATCTTGCTGCTGACCGCCGCCGTGGGCCTGGAGTTCGCAGCCCCCGCTGCGGCATCGGCCCAGGCGGCGATGCCCACCGGCTTCCTCAACCGCACCGTAGAGCAGGATGGCGCGACCATGCCCTACGTGGTGTATGTGCCCCGCAACTACAAGCCGGAAGGGAAGTGGCCGGTGGTGATGTTCCTCCACGGCTCCGGTGAACGGGGAGCGGACGGTCTGAAGCAGAGCGAGGTGGGATTGGGTCGCGCCGTGCGGATGTTCCCGGAGCGGTTTCCCGCGATTGTCATCTTTCCGCAGTGCGCCGAGAGTCTGCGCTGGAGCGACCAGCAGGCGGCGCTCGCGATGAAGGCGCTGGACAAGACCGTCGAGGAGTACCATGGCGATCCGAACCGGCTCTATCTCACCGGCCTCTCGATGGGCGGCGCCGGGAGCTGGTATCTCGCCACGATGTTCCCCCGGAAGTTCGCTGCCGTTGCCAGCCTCTGCGGCCGCTTTGAGATTCCTGCGATCACCGACAAGCTGAAGGATGTGCCGACCTGGATCGTGGTGGGGGATCAGGACTCCGCCACCACGGTCGCGTTTGCTCGAGAGGCCTCCGCCGCCATGAAGGCCGCGGGCAGCACCCGGATGCGCTACACCGAGTATCCCGGAGTGCCGCACAACTGTTGGGACAAGTTCTATGCCGAAGCGGACTTCGCGACCTGGCTCTTCCAGCAGTCGCTGTCCGCGGACAAGTAGCCCGGTACGGGGCTCCATTCGGTTCGGCGCTCAACGAGGAGAGATTTGATGGCGTTCGGCTCGGGCAAGTATCAGTTTGAGGTGGTCCCCGGTTGGGGCCGGCTTCCGGACGGGTGGGAATGGGGCTGGATCTGCGGCGTCGCCTGCGACTCGCAGGATCGTGTGTATGTCTTCAGCCGAAGCGCGCATCCCATGGTGGTGTTTGATCGGGATGGGCGGTTCATCGCCTCCTGGGGTGAGGAACTGTTCGGTCCCGAGAACGCGCACGGGATTTACATCGACAAGCAGGATCGCATCTGGACCACCGAGTGGTTGAGCCACTGCGTCCGCTGCTTCACGACCGACGGAGAACTGCTGCTCACCATCGGCACCCCGGGAACCCCCGGCGCTGCAGACGGAGATCCGTTCAACCGACCCACGGACGCCGCGCCCGCCTCCAACGGGGACCTCTACATCTCCGACGGCTATGTGAACGCGCGGGTCCACCACTACTCGCCGGACGGGCGTCTGCTGAACTCCTGGGGTAGTCACGGCTCCGGGCCGGGTGAGTTCGATCTGTCGCACTGCGTTCGTATCGACCGCCGGGATCGGGTGTGGGTGTGCGACCGGGAGAACCGGCGCATCCAGGTTTTCGATTTGAGCGGCAACTATCTGTTCGAATGGAGCGGCCTGAAGCAGCCCGACACCATCCACTTCGATCCGGTGGAGGACGTGCTCTACATGGCCGAGTTGGAGCAGCAGGTCAGCGTGCGCAGCCTGGACGGCGAGGTGCTCGCGGCGTGGGGCGGCGGTGAAAAGAGCGAGGAGCCGGGCCTCTTCGCCGCCTGTCCGCACGGAATCTGGACCGACTCTCAGGGAAGCCTCTACGTCTCGGAGGTGCAAGCGAACGGCCGCCTGCAAAAGTTCGTTCGCCTGTGAAGCTCCCCGTCGGCGTGATCGGCGCCGGACTGGTCGGCCGCGGTTGGGCGATTGTCTTCGCCCGCGGCGGCCATTCGGTCCGGCTGCACGACCCCTTGCTCGAGCAGTCCAGTGCGGCTTGGGGGGATCTGGACCGGTGGTTCGAGCGGACCCTCGTCGAACTGGAGGAACTCGATCTCCTGAATGGAGATTCCGCGGCCGCAGTTCGGGCTCGGATCCATGGGGAGACTCGCCTCGACATCGCCCTGACGGATGTCTGCTATGTCCAGGAGAACACCCCCGAGCGCCTCCCCGTGAAGCGCGCTGTTTTCGAGGAGTTGGATCGGATTGCGCCTTCCGGGGCGGTGCTGGCGTCCTCCACGTCCGGGTTCTTGCCCAGCCAGCTCTTCGACAGTCTGCCGGGCGCCGCCCGCTGTCTGGTGGCGCACCCTCTGAACCCTCCGTACCTGGTGCCGGCGGTGGAACTGGCGCCGTCGCCTCGGACGAGCGGGGATGCGATGGACCGGGCGGTGGAGATCCTGGCCGGCTGCGGTCAGCGGCCGCTGCGCATGAAGCATGAGCGCCAGGGATTCTTGATGAACCGCCTTCAGGGCGCCCTTTACCACGAGGCGTTTCGGCTCCTGCGGGACGACTGCTGCGATCCCGCCGACATCGAGGGCGCCATTCGCGACGGCCTCTCGTGGCGGTGGTCGGTGATGGGCCCGATGGAAACGGCCGACCTGAACGCTCCGGGCGGCATCCGCGATTTCGTGGCGCGCTACGGCCCGCTCTATCGAGAGATTGGCCACAGCCAGAATGAGCTTGCGGAGTGGGGCGGAGAAACGCTCGACCGGGTGGATGCGGAACTGCGAAGTCACCGAACCGTGGACGAGCTGTCGGATCGCCGGGATTGGCGCGACCGGATGTTGATGGAGTCGGCGGCGTTTCGGCGACGCTCTCGGCTTCGGTTTGGAGAGTAGACGAAATGGCGAAGCGGTCCGGCCGAAAGGTCATCATCACATGCGCGGTGACGGGCTCCATCCATACGCCCACGATGTCGCCCCACCTGCCGGTGACCTCCGAGCAGATCCTCGAGTCCGCCGTTGGCGCGGCCGAAGCGGGCGCCGCGATCCTGCACCTCCACGCTCGCAACTCCAGCGACGGCCGACCCTCGCCCTCGCCGGAGGCCTTCCTCGAATTCCTCCCCGCGCTCCGTGACCGCACCGACGCCGTGATCAACATCACCACGGGCGGCGGCCAGAACATGACCGTCCGCGAGCGGATGCAGGCGGCGCTTCGGCTTCAGCCGGAGATGTGCTCGCTCAACATGGGCTCCATGAACTTCGGTCTCTTCCCGATGTTGAACCGCTATCCGGAGTGGCAGCATGAGTGGGAGCCGGAGTACCTCGAACGCTCCCGCGACTTCATCTTCAAAAACACGTTTCAGGACATTGAGACGCTCTTGAAAGAGGTCGGCGAGGGCTGCGGCGTGCGGTTCGAGTTCGAGTGCTACGACGTCGGCCATCTCTACAGCCTGGCGCACTTCGTGGATCGCGGTCTCGTGAAGCCGCCGTTCTTTGTGCAGACCATCTTCGGCGTGCTGGGTGGGATCGGTCCCGAGCCCGACCACCTGCTCCACATGCGCCGCACCGCCGACCAGTTGTTCGGGGACGCCTATCAGTGGTCCATCCTCGGCGCCGGCCGTCACCAGATGAACCTGGTGACCATGGGCGCCATCCTCGGCGGCCATGTGCGGGTGGGACTGGAAGATAGCCTCTACATCGGCCCCGGCCGGCTCGCCGAAAGCAACGCCCAGCAGGTGACCCGAATCCGCACCATTCTGGAGGCTCTGTCCCTGGAAGTCGCAACCCCCGATGAAGCCCGCAGCCTGCTGCAGCTCAAAGGTCGAGACCGGATCGGTTTCTAGAGAGAGGGACGCCGGGAGTGCGCAGCGTCGCTGACCCGAAGTCCCATCGTCCCAACCGCCGACACTGTCACTGCAGCGCAGGCTCCTTTCGGACGCGGGTTGCAGCCTTGGGACTGTCTACCGCCAGTCTCGGGAGTCGGGGACGTCCACCCAGCGGCTGCCTTCCGCGATGGATTGCTGGCTGGCGAGACCGGGCAGGGTCATGTCCATCGCCGCGTCGATGTCGATCGCGGGCGGTCGCTCCCCCCGGACGGCTGCGATGAAGTCCACCAGTTCGAAGTAATCGCCGCCACCGTGCCCGGCGGTCCGTGCGGTCTCCGAGGCCTCTCGCCACATTGCTGGAAGGTAGCGCTCGGCCAGATCCTCCAGATCCATCCAGCGATTGGGGTCGGCGCTGAGGGAGCGCAGCCACACGCGGTGCGGTTCTCCCGCCGCCCGCGCCGACTCGTAGCAGCCGTCGGTGCCCTGAAGCTGGTAATTCGTCATGGCGTGAGGGCGATCCGAGAGCATGTCGAGGCGAAGCTTCAGCAGCCCGCCGGAGCGCATGCGGCAGAGCGTGAGGGTGCTGCTTTCGTTCTCATAGGGGGCGCCGCGCGGATCCACATGATGGGACCCGGAGCCGACACACAGGACTGAGGTCACCCGATCTCCGGGCATCCACTGAAGCAGCGGACCCAGGCTGTGGGTGGGATAGGTGTTGCCGTTGATGCCCGTCTGCCATCGGCGCCGCCAGGGAGTGCGCTCGTTCAATTCCTTGAGCTCATGGAGGTACTCCCCTTCGCCGTAGTAGGGCGTGCCGAAGAGACCCAGGCGAACGAGCTCCCGCACGAGAACACAGGGCCTTCGATAGGTGTAGTTCTCCGCCATCATGTAGATGCTCCGGCTCGGTCGGGCGGCTAGCGTGAGGCGGCGGCACTCCTCCACCGACACACCGGCGGGCACCTCGCACAGCACCGAGAGCCCTCGTTCCAGCGCAGCGATCGACTGCGGCACGTGGAGCGGCATCGGCGTGCCGATGATCACGGCGTCGAGATCCGACCTCTCCAGCATGTCGTCGAAGGAGAGATAGCGTTCCCGGGCCCCCAGTCGATCGGCGGCTTCCGGCAGTGCGTTTGCGTCGCGGTCACAGGCGGCTCGGATCTCCACGTCGGGCAGCGCGTCGCACGCCGCCTTGAACGCCGATCCCCGGCCGCAGGCGCCCACGATTCCCAATCTGACGCGCTCCAACATCCCGATGTCCCTGCTTCCTCAACTCGTGTTCGGGGCAGTTCCTCAACCAGCCTCCATCGCAGCCGGTGAGAACCCGGTTACCCCTATAATGGGTGTGGGCCGGGCTTTGATCCTCCGGCGGGAGTTCTCCACGTGTTGTGCCGTTCCGCCGTGGGCGCCGTTGCACCGGCGGCCCATCGCCTCTTCGAGCGATTCGCCTCTGCAGGACCCACGGTTTGAGCGCTCCGAGACTTGAAACCCCTCCTGACGCCGGCGGTCCGCAGACAGATCTGCTTTCCTGTGCGAACCCCCCGCTGGCGCTTTCGGCAGCCGGCGAGTGCCTGGCCGGCGCCCTCGCGGCCGGCGCAGGTCTCGATCAGCTTGCCACCTGGCTGCTGGCTCTCGGCTCGGCGTGTCTCTTCGCCGCGGGTTCGCTCCTCAGTCACCACTTCCGCCCGGCGCCCGCCCCGCCGGCGGAGTCCTTTGCGACTCGATCCTCCCGCCCGTCGGTGACCTCCCCGGAGTCCCGGGCTGCCCTCCCGCTCATCGGGTTCGGCGTGGCCCTCTCCATGACCGGCGGCCATACCTCCGGCGCCTTCGCGGTGTTCACGGCGCTGCTGGCGGTCCTCTATGCCGGCGTCACCCGGCGGATCTGGGGGGCTGGAGTCCTGACGATGGGCGCGGCGCGCGGGATGAACCTGCTGTTGGGACTCTCAATCTCCGATTCGGGGGTGATGCGGGGTTCGCACCTGTTCATTCCGGTGGCGCTCTACGTGGCGGTGTGGGGCCTGCTCCGCACCAGCCGTCAGGCAGGCGCTCCGCCGGCAACCGGATTTGTGGGACTCATTCACCTGACCCTCGGGATGAGCGCGGCACTTTTCGTGGGAGACATGCTTCGGTACTCCGGTACGCAGTTCTACCGGCTGGACGCAGCTCCGTTCGTGGCGGCGCTCTTTCTCCTGGTGCTGCCCCGCGCCGTCCGCGCGGTGATGGAGCCCCGGCGTGCGATCGTGTCCGAAGCGGTGCAGTACGGCTTCATCGGCCTGCTGTTGTTCGAGGCGGCGCTCACGGCCGGCCTGGTCGGCGCCGCCCGGGCCCTTCCCGTGGCGGCGCTCTGCTTCGGACTCTACGGATTGCTCCGCCGCTGGCCCCTCTCCATCGTTGTCGGACGATCCTGAGCCGCCGAGGGGAGATCGAGCGCCCAGGGCGCCCGGGCTCGGAGCGCAGTAGTTCGAAGTGCGGTGGGCTCGTCGAGGCAGATCAGCACCGCCGTGCCACGGACCGCAGTGTTCGGACTCGTCAGGGCCGATTCGATCTCCTCTCGAGTGAGCTTCTGGCGGAAGTAGGACCGTGTCGCTTCCTCGAACTGCAGCGGCGCAAGTTCCCGAGCGGCGCTCTCACTCATCGAGAGGTACTCCTTGAGGAATGACTTCGAGGCCTCACACGGGAGATCTCCGAGCGCCGGGAGGATGTAGAGCTTGGTTCGGAAGTCGGTCCACGCCACCGGCGAGGTGAATTGAGGATCTTTGACCTTTTCCAGCAAGGGATCCACCCGTCGAAAGGAGGCCACCAGCGCGGGCGCCGCCTCCACGGCTCCCAGACCGCCCAGGGCCCGCGCCGCAGCCGCGCCGTCCATCCCGTGAAACATCCAGTTCCGATGCAGCGACCGATGCTCCAGTTGATGCGCCAGGGCGGCAACTCGCGACCGGGTTCGGCGGCCGTCCTCTTCCCACCGCTGAGCCGCCAACGCCCGTTCCAGGATCGCTCGGGCGCGAGTGTGTGTCGGATCGGGACCGGTTTCGTTGCGGCTCGGATCGTCTGCGGTGGTGAGAACTCGCTCCGGCTTGAAACGGCCCAGCGGCGCGGTGAGCACGGATTCGGCGAAGTAGAAGGGCCGGGGCGCGCCACCCACTCCCGAGAAGCGCGGCGCGATCTGCTGTCGCAGCCCCTCCGGTAGGGGAACAACTTGCGGCGCCGGACGACTCAAGGCTCTGGACGTGACCCGAGGGTCGTCGACCATCACCATGCTTCCCGGCCGCTCGAGTTGTACCCGCACCGACTCCGGATCGACATCTCGCCGCGCGTCGTAGAGACCAGGCCCCTTGTAGGGAAGGGTCCGCACCCGCGGATCCCGAGCCAGGGTGGGCGCCGTCGACGCGTTCACGGCGACGACGTGATCCCACATGTCGGCTCGCGTGAAGAGATCGGCGAGTTCCGCATCGAGTCCGGTCTGTTTGATGTCCAGGTGCAGCAGCATCGCCCGCTGCCGGGCGAGCTGGAGCACCGCGACGAGGGTCGGCGGTCGCGTATCGGCATCCGCGCGGCCGTAGCGGAAGCGACGGCGCAGCGACAGCAGTTCGTAGTAGGTTGTGTGCTCCACCCCGCCGAAGCCGTTGGTGAGGTGATCGAGCATATCGTCGTGAAAGAGCGCCAGGACCCCATCCGAGGTCCTGCGAATGTCGATCTCACAGCCGTCCGCGCCGTAGTCCATGGCGGCGGCGTAGGCTTCCAGGGTGTTTTCCGGGGCGAAGGCCGCAGCGCCGCGGTGTACGATCACTGCAGGTCCCGCGCGTCGCCGGGCCACGCGAGCGTGGCGGATCGCCGCCTCCGAGGGACGTTCTGCGCGCAGTTCGGTGATGTAGCCCGGAGCCGATCCTGGCGTTGGAGCAGGATCCGCGGCGCGGCCCGCGACCGGAGCCACCCCAAGCAGGGCCACGCCGGAGAGGAAGAGTGCAAGATGGACGAGACCACGGCATCGACGGAGACCCTGAGAGAATGGTTGGACGCCGCAAAGCGGGTTCTTGCCTTCTGCGGAGCCGGGGTTTCCGCGGAGAGCGGGTTGCCCACCTTTCGAGACGCGGGGGGTCTCTGGGAGGGCCACGCCGTCGAGGATGTCGCAACCCCTGAGGGTTTCGCCGCCGATCCGCTCCTGGTGTGGCGCTTCTATGCCGTCCGACAGCGGGCCTTGCTTCCGGCGGAGCCCAACCCCGCCCACCGCGCCCTCGCAGCGATAGAGCATGAATCGCATCTCGACGACTTCCTTCTGGTCTCGCAAAACGTCGACGACCTGCACGAACGGGCCGGCAGCCGAAAGCTGGTGAAGCTTCACGGCAACCTGATGGAAACGCGCTGCACCGGATGTGGCCGGCTGGAGCGTCTCACCACTGCGGTTCCGGATCCGGACCGGCATGGCCTGCCCCGGTGTCCCTGCGGCGCCATGCTGCGACCGAACGTGGTGTGGTTCGGAGAATGGCTCGACCCGCTGGTCTTCCAACCCATTCTCCGGTTCTTCGAGTCCGCCTCCGGCCCCTCGCAGCGACGACGCAATCAGGATCGCGGAGAAACCCTGGTGCTGCTGATGGGAACCTCGGGCCTGGTGGGTGGCGGCTACAACATCCCAGACATCGCTCGCTCCATCCACGCGCGCATCGTCGAGATCAACCCCTCCGAGACCTACCTCACTCTCCACTCCCACCTCGCCGTCCGCGCACCGGCCTCGATTCTGGCCAGAGCCATAGAATCGTGGGCGCCCCGGATCTCGACGTGAAGCGCTCTGGCGCGTTTCGGTGGGGATGGACTTGATGAGGCCGAAAGCCGGGCCAGGCACGGGGTTCCCAATGGACTCACGGCGCACCGACGGCGCGCTTCCCTGTGAACCCGTTGTTGAGGCCGCTTGCCTCCCTGCGTACGGTCTCGCCGATCGCGCCTGTAACGGCCCTCAAACATCGCCCGTGACCCCCGGGACAACTGTTTCGGCCCGGCCCCTCGTGAAAGAGGAAGTGATCGGAGTCCCACCTCCGATCCAGACTTACGGGCGCCCGCTAACCACGCTCAGGAAACGGTCGACAACCACTCGGAAGATCGCGATGTTCAGGAATGCTTTCATCCCAACTCTCGTACTTCACAATCTCGCAAGCCACTCGGATGAGCCTCTCGAGATCCATACATTCCGAGATCAAGGCCGCAACATGAGCTGGCGGGGCGCCCAATCGAAGTTCGGCAATCATGAGGATGACCATCCGGGCCGCTTCAAGCCGCCCGCGCGCGAAGCCCGAGTCCTCGCTTTCGCGGAGCCACTCCTGGATCAACGGAAGATCTCTTAACATCGGAATCCTCCACTACCCGACCTGAACTCACTCGGGAAGTGCAGGCCCATTGTGATCATCCGTGGAGCACGGCGCCCGATTGAGCGAGGCACCAGTGCAGCCGCAGGAACCCGACACTCCCACGTACTGGGATTCTCCGCATCAGCCGCTCGAAGGTTCCCCATTCTCGGGGAAGACCTCGTCCCAGGTCTCGAACTGCGAAATCTCGGTTGTGACCCGGACGAGTCGCTGGAGATCCGTGCACTCCGCGATCCGGCTCGCAATTTGAGGAGACGGAACCCCCAATCGAGGCTCTGCAACCTCAATCAGGATCATTCGGGCTGCTTCAAGCCGTCCCTCGTCCCGACCGAGCACGATTCCCTTGTTCAGACCGATCGCAATCCCCTGGTCCAGACCCTTCGCGACTCCGATCTCTTCACGTTCGCGGAGCCACTCCTGGATCAACGGAATTTCTTTGAGCATGGAAACCTCCCGACTCAAAACACTCATGACCAATTCTAGCGGTAAGCGCCTGAGTGCGACCGCTGCAGTTGCGCCGATCAGCAGCGACTTTGTCGGCGCCGGAAGATCTCCCTGGATGATCAACTCCCGGGCTGCCACCAGGGACTGCTCGGGGGGATCCTCCTCACAAAGCACCAGGAACGGCGCCAGCTCCCTCAACTCCCCGCTCAGAATCCGATCCCGCAGCTTCCAGATTTCCAGCTTCGTGAAGCCCATATCATCCGTGGCGCCGAGCACCTCGGTGAACATCCGGTCCGGAAACGTCCGTCGTCGTCCTTGCCAGAGGTACACGGCGATCAGCACGACAGGACAACCCAGTTGCTTCTCCAGGCAGCACCGCTTGTAGATCCATCCGAGCAGCGTTTCGCGATCGGCCGGCGCCACGGCGTACTCAAAGTAGTGCGCGCCCCGCGACGGCACGTCCGGTGGGTCGTACACCAGAACCTGGTCCGCCCGGTGCTCGGCAATCTGGTTCAGGGTCACGTCCTCGAAGTGGGCGTGGCTGGGTGGATTTGCGACTCCCATTGCCCGCAAGAGGGCAAGAGGGTGGGCCAGATGTGCCCCGAAGATGATCCATGACAAGAAGCGCGTGGATGCCTTCATCTACTACGGTGGACGATGTGGATCCGAGTTCCGGCCGTGCCCCAAGGTCTTCGGGGTCCACGGGATCCGCGCCAGGGCAACAGACATCCCAGGGCAGTCCTCAGCCGTTGAGCCCGGGTCTGGGTTCGGGCTGGACTGGCTTCCGCCCCCATCGATACCATGCACGGCAGGCAGACCTGGAGCGATTGGGTTGGCGCGTCCGAGTGATTTGGGAGTGCGATTTCTGCGGCGGCGTCGACCGCCTCTGCACAGAGCTCGCCGGCGCTCGATCCGTTGGGTCACGGATCGAGAGGTCGTTCGGCGCTTGTTCTCTGATTGAAGAAGAGGTTCCCGGCGAACGAAGCGCCGGGAGTCTCACAGAAGCGGTCCCAAACCTCGGGACGGGGATGGCAAACCAGTGAGCCAGGTGAAGGTGGCGGTGTTCGGGTGCGGGCAGCATGCGAGGGCGTGGCATCTGAAGGTGTATGCCGGGATGCCGGAGGTCCGGCTGGTGGCGGTGGTCGACACCGATCTCGCGCGGGCATGTGAGGCGGCGGCGGAGTTCGGGGCCGAGGGGGCCTACGCCGACCATCGGGAGGCGCTGGAGAAGGGCCGCCCCGATCTGGTGAGCATTGTCACCCCACCGGCCTTTCATCATCGAATGGCGCTCGACGCCTTTGCCGCGGGCGCCCACGTGCTGTGCGAAAAGCCGATCGCGATGAACGCTCGCGAGGCGTGGGAGATGACCCGCGCGGCCGAAGCTGCAGGGCGCTTCCTCTCCATGGGGCTCCAAACGCGCCATCTGACCGAAACCCGGGCCGTGCGGGAGTGCGTGCGGGAGCGCCGCCTGGGCGACGTCTTCTTCACGCGAGTGTGGTGCGGCCACATCATGAACATCCCCGGCTGGGGCCACTTTCACCGAAAGGAGCTGGCGGGCGGCGGGGTGGTGATGGCGACGACGGTCCACATCCTGGATGCCGCGCTCTGGATGCTCGGCAATCCGAAGCCGGCGTCGGTTCTCGCCTTCCACCACGCACGGCTGCCTCGAATGGCCGAGCCCGCCGTGACATGGGACGGACCGCCGTCGGACTGCGACATCGAAGACTTCTCCCACGCCGTGGTCCGGTTCGAGGATGGCTCGCGCATGAGCGTGGAGAGCAACTGGCTGCTCCACCCCTCCACGCGGCCCGGCGGAGTGGAGATCCTGATGAACGACGGCCGAGCCTGGCTCCACCCCCTGAAGATCGAGCGCAGCGCCGGGACGCGGGTCGTGGACGAGACCCCCGAGGTCGCTGCCAATCCGGATCCGGTCGGAGACTTCCTGCGGGAAGCCGTCCGTTGCGCCCAAACCGGGGAGCCGACGATCGTCCGCCCCGATCAGATCGTCCAGGTCCAATCCGTCCTCGACGCCATGTACGAGAGCGCCGAGGTGGGCTGCGAGGTGTCTGTTCGGTCCTTCACCGCGTAGCGCGGACCGAACGGCGGACCCGGGGCTATCCGGAGACGATGCGGCGCCAGGCTCGGAAGGCGTAGGTGGATTGGACGCCGACGGGGGGCGCTTTGCCGTCGCATTCGCGGCAGACCGCGCTCACGTGGTGCATGCCTCGAAGCCGGGAGCAGGCGCGGCACACCACGCGCTGGCAGCGTCCGCAGCACTCCTCGTCACGGGGCTGGAAGCGGTCTCCACACAGCGAGCATTTTCGAAGCGTGCAAGTCTGCGCCATCACGACACTCCACCCAAATCCCTATTCCGGCCGATCCGGTCCGCCTCACCCTGAAACGAGCGGTACCGATTCTGTCGGCCGGTGAGCGACCCATCATGGAGTCGATTTGAGCCCTGACCTCGCGCCCCGGGAGTGCCGAGGATTCTCAAGTGCTTCATGTCACAGCGGTCGGCGGCAGGAGGACGTATGGAGTCGCTGGGTGAACAACTCCTGGCAAGGGTGGGGCGGACCGGTGGTCGCTTTTGTCGTCATGTCTTCCGGTAGGGCTGGGACAGCCCGAGCTCGGAGCGTACGGAAGCCGTCTGGGCCAGGGGTTGTGGCTGGATTTGCGGCGCCGGTTACCCGGTAAAGGCGGACACGACAGGTTTGGATCAGGGTGAAGGCGTTCGGCATCTCGCTTCGCGGGATGTGGTGACCCGCGAGATCGGAGGCGAAGTCCTCCTGATTCCGGTTGCCGCCGGGATTGCCGACGTGAGAAGTCTGTATGTGCTGAATGAGACGGCGGCGTACCTGTGGGAGCGGCTTCGAAGCGGCGCGACCCGAACGGAGTTGATCGAGGCCCTCGTGGAGGCGTACGAAACGACGCGAGAGGTGGCGCAGCGCGATGTGGATGTGTTCTGCAGCCTGCTGGTTGAAGGCGGCCTGCTGAGCCCGGAATCGGTCGGAGCGCCCGGCCGGAAGCAGATGGCATGATCCCCCAGCGATCCTACACCGACTTCAGCTCCCAACTGCATCGCCGCCTGATGCCCGAGCGCCCACCCGCGAGCGGCACGATCGAGGTGACGCGTCGCTGTTCGCTGGCGTGCCGCCACTGCTACAACAACCTCCCGATGGGCGATGCCGGGGCACGAGATCGAGAACTCTCCACGGCCGAGCACTTCCGCCTGATCGATGATCTGGTCGAGGACGGCTGTCTCTGGCTGCTCTACACCGGCGGCGAGATCTTCGCTCGAGCCGACTCCCTGGAGATCTACACCTACGCCTGGAAGAAGGGCCTGCTCATCACGCTCTTCACCAATGCCACGCTGATCTCCGAGCGCATCGCCGACCATCTGGCCCGCCATCGGCCGTTTGCGGTGGAGGTGACACTCTATGGGGCTACGCGGGAGACGTACGAACGGCTGACCGATGTGCCGGGTTCCTACGATCGCTGCATCCGGGGAGTGAAGCTGCTTGCCGAGAGGGGATTGCCGATCTCGATTAAGACCGTTGCGGTCTCGTTGAACTGGCATGAGATCTCCGAGATGGAGCGACTCGCCGAGGAGTTGGTGGGTCCCGGCAGCTTCAAGTTCGACGGCCTCATCAATGCGCGAGTCGACTGCGGGGAATCTCCACTGGCGGTTCGGTTGAAGCCGCACGAACTCGTGTCGCTGGATCTGGGAGATCCGGAGCGGGAGTCGGAGTTCCGGCGGCTGATCGACTACCAGCGCGGTCTGGCGCCCGCCCCTCCGACGTCGTCGGGTGGATGCGCCTGTGGGAGTCAGCTCGCCGGAGGAGCCGGAGAGTCGCTGTATGCGTGCGGCGCAGGACTCACCGCGTTTGCGGTGGATCCCTACGGCGGATTGAGCATGTGCGTCCTTTCCGAGTCGGAGAAGTACGACCTGCGGGACGGCTCTTTTCGAGACGGTTGGACCCACTTTCTCAAGGCGATTCGCGACCGCAAGCGCAGCCGGCCCGGCAAGTGCGCCGCGTGTGGGCTGAAGAGCCTGTGCGGAACGTGTCCGGCCACGTCTCAGTTGGAGCACGGCGATCCCGAGTCGGGGGTCCCCTACTTCTGCCACGTGGCGCACCTGCGGGCCCATGTGCTGGGGGTGGAGCCGCCGGCGCATGGGGAATGCGAATTCTGTCGACCCAACGGCGTGTCCGAATTCCACGGATCTCGCTACGGCGAACTGCTGGAGTCGGCGAGAATGGTGGAGGAGACGCGGGTCGATCCCGAGTGGCCTCGCCGATCTGCGGAAGTCGCCGCCGCCCGTTTGCGACATCAGCCGGCCCGGACGGACGGGCTGATCCAGATCCAGGTCTCTTCGAGACCGAAAATGACCGCTGCCGGCGCCGTCTGACGCCGACGGAGAAATCATGAATCCCGAGATCAAGCCGTCTTCCCGAACCCGGAAAGCCTACGTTTCTCCGACCATCGAGCAGGTAGAGCTGCGGCCCGAAGAGGCTGTCTTCGGCTCTTGCAAGTCCGCTACCACTTCCGGACCTTCCGCCTCCACCTGCACCACTCTGAACTGCATGACCGCTGGATCGTAGACAGACTCCCGCAAGCGTGACGATGTCTTTTCCGGGGTCGACGTCGGCAGCATCTCTCCTCCGCCCGCCCGGTGAAGAAACTGTGATCGCTCAGAATGCACTCCACGTTTGCCTCTCTCCGAAAGAGATCCGGTGGGTACTCGTCAATCGCCGGATGGCTGCTGGCCGCCGCCGCCGTGTTTGCCGCCGGCGTATCATCGCCCACTCCGGGACATGCGCTCCCCAATCGCCCGCCCAGTGTGAGTTCGTTCGCCGATCTTCCGGTGCTGTTCGTGGAGAACAGCGGTCAGACCGCCGACCCGGCACGGTTCTACGCGCTGGGCAAGCGCGACCGGCTTTACTTTTCGGATTCCCAGGTCACCATCTCCATGTCGGGCGATGCTCCCGACCGGGTCAAGGATCGCGCCCCTGCCTGGACCCTGAAGCTCTCTTTCCCCGGCTCGCACCCGGACGTGAGCCCGGATGGCGCCGAGAAGGATCAAGCCGTCATCAGTTACTTCAGCGGTCCCGGTTCCAGTTGGAAGAGCGGGCTGAAGACGTTTCGTTCGGTGCTCTATCACGAGCTGTGGGATGGAATCGATCTCGCTTACTCCGGCGCTTCCGGCAAGATGAAGCAGGAGTTCCGGGTGCGTCCCGGGGCGGATCCCGCACGGGTTCGACAGCGCTACGAGGGAGCCGATCGTCTGGAGGTGCTGCCCAACGGCGATCTGGCGATTCGGACCCCCGTGGGAACGCTCACCGATGCCCGACCCTATGCCTTCCAGTGGATCGAGGGTCGCCGGATGGCGGTGGAGTGCGCCTTCGAGGTCAACGGCGCCGAGGTCGGTTTCAAGGTGGGAGCCTACGACTCCAGCCGGGAACTCGTGATCGATCCCGCATTTTTCATCTATTCGGGCTTCATCGGTGGAAGCGCCAACGATAGCTGCACCGACATCGTGTGCGACCGGTTCGGCAATGGCTATGTGGTGGGAGAGACGGAGTCCAGTCAAGCAACCTTTCCGGTGACCTCCGGCCCGGACCTGACCCAGAATGGGCAGGAGGACGCGTTCGTCGCCAAAATCGCGACCGACGGGCGGAGCCTGGCCTGGTGCTGCTACCTCGGAGGCTCGGGCAGAGAGACGGCAACCGCGATTGATCTCGACGTGAACAATTCCGACGTTTTCGTCGTGGGCTCCACCGATAGCGAAAACTTCCCCGTCACCGCCAATGCCTATCAGGGATTATACCAGGGGGGAACCGATTCCTTTGTGACGCGGATCAATCCGGGTGGGACGGCGCTCACCTTCAGCACCTACTTCGGGGGGAGCGCCCTGGACGCGGCGCAGGGGATGGATGAAGTCAGTTTCAGCACAGACACAATTATTTACGTTGCCGGCAAGACCGCTTCGACAAATCTCCCCACTGGCGTCGTGGGTTCTACGGATACTACCTATAACGGTGGAGCCAGCGATGCGTTTGCCACAACGATCCTTGTCAGACCTGCCTCTACCACCCTGTATCAATCGGGTTACATCGGCGGATCGGGAGACGACGAGGCAACCGGGATCGCTGTCCAGCCGTTCGGCACCCTCGATTTCTGGGTGTTCGGCGTCACCAACTCCACCCAAGGCACCTTTCCTGTAACCACGGGGACCCTGGATACCACCCACAGCGGCGTGGAGGATTGCTTCGTCACCAAGGTAAGCTCTGAAGGCGCCATCCAGGCATCCACCTACTTCGGTGGCTCCGGTGAGGAGATGTCGGGCCGGATCAAGTTCTTCAATAATTCCGACCGAAGCGTGCAGGCCATTTTTCTCTGCGGAGGCACGGCGAGTACCGAGGGATTCCCCGTGACGGCTGGGAGTTTCGATACCACCTTCGCGGGAGGAATCGATGGGTTCGTTGCCCGGCTGAACCTCGACCTGACCGCCAATACCTTCACCACCTTCATCGGCGGGAGTCAGGATGACTTTGTCGCCGATGTGAGCATCGATGAGAGCACAAGCGCCTATGTCGTCGGGACCACGGCTTCGAGCGAGAACCAGGGGTTTCCCGTATCGAACGGACCCGACGGGACCTTCGGGGGCAGTACCGACGCCTTTGCCACTCGCTTCAACACGGCAGGGAGCGGCGTGCTTTACAGTGGCTTTATTGGCGGTCCCGGCCTGGATGAGGGGCTCGGCACCGCGGAGGAGGGGAGCAGCACCCAGTTCATCTGCGGAAGCGCCAGGACTGTTCCCAAGGCGGGAGTCGGCGGTTTCATCTTGCAGAACGGGCCGAGCATCTCTCACGGCGGTGGAATCGACGGTTTCGTGACCCGGATCCAGGACAGCGGCCCGACGGCCGTCGCACTGGCGTCGTTCCAGTCGACTCCCGCGGCCGGCGGCGCGGTGATCCACTGGCGAACCTCCGGCGAGACCTCTCACGCCGGGTTCCGGCTGTGGCGTGGGACCCCAGGGAGTCGGGAACTGGTGTCGGAGCGCATGCTTCCGGGCACGGCGTTTCTCTCGTCGACAGAGCATGGGGTCGCGGGCCGCTCTTATGCCCTCCTGGATCGCGAGCCGGGTGGAAGCTACCTTCTGGAGGCGATGGATCTCGCCGGAAACAGCCAGTGGTTGGGCCCGCTTTCGCCTCAGACTTCCGGTCCGGGTTTGTCTCCATCGGATTTGCAGGCGGCCGAAGATGCCGCCGCCGCGGAGGAGCGCAGGGACCTGCCGGCGGAAGGCTCGCTCCGGCGGTGGGCCCCCTCGGTGACGGAGCCGGAGGCGGGGATTGCCGCCGGCGCGAATTCCCGGCCCGGATGGGCTCCCACGGATCTGGCGTCTCTGCCGGCCGCTCAAATCGAGATCACTCAAGAAGGCTGGTATCGAGTCACCGGCGCGGATCTGGCGGCGGCCGGTCTGTCTCGCCCCGCAAGCCGGCAGTTGAGGCTCTTTGCCGGACGGCATGAAGTGGCCGTTCGAGTCTCCGACGGTGGAGATCGCCGTCTGGATGCAGCCGATACCCTGGAATTCTATGGCGTGGGCCTCGACACCCCATGGACGGATCGGCGGACCTACTGGTTGACGGCGTCTGCCGGCCTCCGGTCTCCCGCCTACACGATGGGCGATGGGACGGTGGGTCCGGAACGCCCCGGGGAGGCTTCATTTCCCGACGCGGTGGAGCGTCAGGATCGAACCATTTACTTCGCGGCGCTTCAGAACGGCGACGCGCCGAACCTGTTCGGCGCGATTCTGGCGCCGGGCAACACCCTCGGTCAGACTCTCGTGCTGCCGGATCCCGACCGGGGCGCCGGTGGCGGGGCGCTCGTGGAGATCGATCTGCAGGGCGTGACCGACCCGGTGGGTGAGAACGATCATCAGGTTCACGTATCTCTGAATGGTACGGAGCTGGGGACGGTGACGTTTGACGGCAAGGAGGAGGGCCTCGCGGCCTTCCCGGCGCCCAGCAGCCTCCTGCGCGATGGCGTGAATGAGGTGCAGCTCCGGGCCACAGGCGGTCCTGCCGACATCAGTCTGGTCGACACCCTCCGGATCCAGTACCGACGGCTCTATCGCGCGGTCGGAAACCAGCTCCGCTTCCGGGCCTCGTCGGGTCGCGGTTACTCCGTCGACGGCTTCAGCACCGGCGCGATCACCGTGGCGGACGTCACCGATATCGAACGTCCGGTGCTCCTGGGAACGCGGAGCGCCCCGAGCGGGAAGGGCTTCCGCATCAGCGGCGTGACGTCCGGGCGTCGAAACCAGACGCGACTGCTGCTGGCCTTTGGTGAGGATCAGATCCTCACGCCGGCGGGGATCCATTCGAACTCGCCCTCTTCGCTGCGCGCTCGCGGCAATGAGGCGGACTTCCTGATCATCGGGCCCGGCAATCTCCTGGCGGCCGCCGAGCCGCTCGCCGCCGCGCGTCGCAAGGCCGGGTTGTTGGTGCGGAGCATCGACATCCAGGATGTCTATGACGAACAGACCGCTGGTGAGAAGAGCCCGTACGCGCTTCGAGACTTCCTCACGCGAACGGTGACCTCGTGGCGCAGGAAGCCGGGCTATGCGCTGCTTCTCGGTGACGCGAGCATCGACCCCCGAGGTCAACTGGGCCTGGGGCTCAGCGATCTCATCCCCACGCTTCCCATCCCCACGGAGACGCTGGAGGCGCCGGGAGATGATCGCCTCGGAGATCGGGACGGGGACGGTGTCGCCGACGTTGCCCTCGGCCGGCTGCCCGCGCGAACCGAGGCGGAAGCGACGCTGATGATCGGGAAGTGTCTGGCCCGAGAGGATGCTCTTCGCGCGGGCGGAGAGTGGACCCGCACGGCGTATCTCTTTGCCGATGGACGAGACACCTTCGACTTTGCCGGGCAGGCCGCACAGATCAACACGCCCCTCTCCGGGAAGATCGAGCGCCGCGGTGTTCTCTGGACGACGCAGCAGCCCGCGGGTCTCGCCGCGACGGCGCTCGAGCAGGGCGGGCTCACGGCCACCTACTTCGGGCATGGCAGCGTCGGCTCGTGGGCCGGCAGCTTCCTGACATCGGGCCAGGCGAGAGGACTTCGGAATGGAAACCGACTTCCCATCCTGCTGGGGCTCACCTGTTTGAACGGTTTGTTCACCGACCCGTTTGAAGAGAGCCTGGGGGAGGCGCTGCTCCGCGCTCCGAACGGAGGCGCGGCGGGGCTCTGGCTCTCCGGCGCTCTCACTCAGCCCGGTCCGCAGGCGGTGATGGGTCAGGTGTTCTTCCGGGAACTGGCCACCGGCAAGCGACTGGGAGACGCTGTGCGGACTGCCAAGCAGGCGGTGGTGGATGGAGACGTCCGGCGAAGCTGGGTCCTCCTGGGCGATCCGACCATGAAATTGCAGTAAGGCGAGCACCGCCGCTGGGCCGGCGCCTTAAGGCGCCGGCGAGTAGGAACGAAACGCCCGACGCGGGCGAACCAGAGAAAATAAGCAGCGATCCGTCTTCCCCAGGGGTGACGGATCGTCGGCCGGCGCCCCGGGGCGAGCCGTGTTCGGGAGGGAGCTTCCACAGTCCACACGGATTGCGGGCTCCCTTCGTCAATCTCCGCGAAATACGGATCTGAACTATCGGTCGCCGCTCAACTCGAGCCGGCGGGCGGTAGTGTTTTGGGCCGAGGGATGCGCGACCCGTTCACCGAGTGCGCCGCCGAGGTCATTGGGGATGGGATGCGAGAGGATGAGTAGATTCAGAGGAGTCGCCGGGAATCGCTCCGGCCGCGCCATCGGCTTCACGGGACTGTTCGCGCTGTTAGCATCCGCACTGGCGGTAATGGGGTCCGGCGCGCGGCCCGGGCTTGCTGCCTCCACGGCCCCCACGGTTTCGGCCTCGATGGCGCGCCTGCCGGTCACCTTCATCGAGAACAGGGGGCAGACGGACAGCGCCGTCCGGTACTACGCTCCCGGCAACCGAGACCGCGTGTTCTTCGGAGATTCCGAGATCACCCTTTCGGTCGGCGCCGAGGCTGAGTCGACCAACCCATCCACCCCGGGCCAGGCGCGGGCGTGGACCTTGAAGCTGGCCTTTCCGGGCTCCCAGGTTGTGCGACCGATCGGCTCGGAGTCGAGCGGCGCGGTGGTCAACTACTTCAAGGGAGAGCGGGATGACTGGAAGCTCGGGATCAGGACATTCCACCGGGTCACCTATCCCGCCCTCTGGAACGGGATCAATCTGGTGTACACCGGCCATCCCGGCAAGATGAAGCAGGAGTTTCATGTCGCTCCGGGCGCGGATCCGACGCAGATTCGACAGGCCTATTCGGGAAGCGACGACCTGCGGGTTCTGCCTTCGGGAGATCTGGTGATCCGCACACCCGTCGGCGACGTCACCGACCTCCGGCCGTATGCCTACCAGCAGGTGGAGGGTCGCCGGATGGCGGTGGCGTGCGAATTCGAGATCCTGCCTTCTCGGCAAATCGCTTTCCGGCTCGGGGAGTACGATCCGAGGCTCGAGCTGGTCATTGACCCGGCGTTCTACCTCTATTCCGGCTTCCTGGGGGGAGCGGGCGACGACAAGTGCACCGACGTGGCTTCCGACATCGACGGCAATGCCTACATCGTCGGTGAGACCAATTCCAGCGACACCAACTTCCCCAAGGTCTCCGGTCCCGACCTGACCTTCAACGGGACCACTGATGCGTTTGTCGCCAAACTTCGACCCGACGCAAGTTCCTACATCTACTGCGGCTACATTGGCGGCGAAGCAGCCGACTCTGCGAAGGCTGTCACCGTGGATGGCTCCGCGGATGTGTACGTCGTCGGCAATACGGATGGCTCCGGGTTTCCGACAACCGCCTCGAGTTTCGATTCAACGTACGCGGGTGGGACCGATGGTTTCCTGACCAAGATCAACGTTGATGGAACCACCGTTCTGTTCAGCGGCTTCCTTGGGGGGACCGGAGCAGAGGAATCACTGGGCGTGACCGTGGACTCGAGCAAGGATGTGTATGTCGTCGGAACGACGAGTTCGGCTGAAACATTCCCGACTTCAGGGGGGCCGGACCTCAGCTTCAACGGAGGCACGTCGGACGGCTTCATATCGAAGATCAAGAACGATGGGTCCGGCTTCGATTACAGTGGCTACATCGGCGGCAACCTGGTGGATACGGCTGTTGCGGTCCGAGTCAACGCCACCGGCATCGCGGTGGTTCTCGGCTCCACCACCACCTCGGATAGCACCTTCCCCGTTACCAGCGGAGTGGTTCAGACCAACCACGGCGGCGCCATCGACTGCTATGTGGCGAGTGTGGCGGCCAACGGAGCCAATCTGACCGCCTGCACCTACTTCGGCGGCGCCAACGACGACAAGCCGGGACGCCTGGAGATCGACACCGGCGGGATCTACCTCTGTGGCGGCACGGCTTCGCCCGAGAGTTCCTTCCGGGTGACGGAGGGCGCGTTTGACGTGACCCACAACGGCCGCTTCGACGGTTTCGTCACCCGGATCAACGCATCGCTGACCTCGCTGCTGTATTCCACCTACTTCGGCGGAACGCAGGATGACGCGGTAGCGGACATCGGCGTGGATCCACTCGGAACCGCCTTCATCACCGGAGTCACCGGGTCGGATGGAACCGCCGGCTTTCCCACCGCCGGCGGACCGGACCTGACCTACAACGGCGGCGCCTCGGATGCCTTCGTGGCCCGGCTGAACGCGGCCGGCTCCCAAATGCTCTACAGCGGCTACATCGGCGGCTCCGGGGCGGATCAGGGGCTCGGCAATGCCGTGGATGGGTCGGCGAACCAGATCGCGTGCGGCTCGGTCGATGCCGGCGGCGAGGGCTTCATCACGTTCAGGGGCCCCGATAGCAGCTTCAACGGCGGGGTCGACGGATTTGTCGTCAAAGTGGTAGACAGCGGCGCCACGGCGGTGCGACTCAGCGCGTTCCAGGTGGTGAATTCCGGTGAAGGCGCCGTAATCGCCTGGCGCACTTCCGGCGAAACGAACCATGTCGGCTTCCGCGTCTGGCGAGAAGAGCCGGGCGGGCGGCAGCCGGTTGCCGAGCGATTGATCCCGGGGACCGCCTTCCTCGCGTCCACGGACACCGGCGTGGCGGGCCGCAGTTACAGCGTGGTCGACCCGGAACCGGGACGCGCCTACACGCTGGAAGCCATCGATCTGGCGGGCAACAGCCAGTTGTTGGGGCCGATCACGCCCGACCCAACCGTTGCACGTCCACCCGCCCCGGATCTCTCCGCCGCTGAGGAGGCGGCTCGGGCGACTCAGCGGGAAGCGGAGCCCGCCGAGGGTTCGCTTCGACGCTGGGCGGCGTCCGCTCTCGTCGCTCCCGGCGCCGGGACCGCTGCGGCACGGCCCGGGACCGCGCCTGCCGATCTGGCGGCCCTTCCGGGCGCCCAGATCGAGATCGCCGAAGAGGGCTGGGTTCGCGTGAGCGGGGCCGAGCTGGCTGCGGCGGGTTTGACCGACGTGGAGAGCCGCCGCCTTCGGATGTTTGCCGGCGGCGAGGAAGTGGCGTTTCGCGTGGTCGACGGCGGCGATCGCCGATTCCAGGCGGGCGACAGCATCGAATTCTATGGGGTCGGGCTGGACACCCCCTGGACCGATCGGCGAGTCTACTGGCTCACGGCTTCGGCCGGCGTTCGGTCTCCGGCCTTCACGCTCACCACGCCTCGTCCGGGCCCGGCGAGAACGGCCGGCGGCTCGTTCCCGGATGCGGTGGAGCGGCAGGATCGATCGCTCTACTTTGCCGCGCTGCAGAACGGCGATGCGCCCAACCTCTTCGGCGCGATTATTGCGCCGGGCAACGTGACGCCTCAGCCGATCACGCTCAACGATCCCGATCTCTCCCCAGGCGGCGGCGGACTCGTGGAGATCGACCTCCAGGGGGTGAGCGATCCGGCAGGCGAAGGGGATCACCGGGTGCAGGTCACCCTCAACGGAACTCCGCTGGGACAGGTGGCGTTCGACGGTAGGGAGGAAGGTCTCGCCGCGTTCCCCGTTGGCCCCTCGCTGCTGCGCGCCGGGGTGAACGACCTCCAGCTCTCCGCCGAAGGGGGCCCGGCCGACATCTCACTGGTCGACACGGTTCGAATCCAGTACCGACGCCTCTTCAAGGCGAGTGGAGATCTCCTCCGGTTCCGCACGACGGGGGGAGCGAGCTACTCGGTCGACGGGTTCTCCACCGGCAGCGTGACGGTGGTGGATGTCACCGATCCGGAGCGGCCCGTGGTGCTGCCGGGTCGTGTCTCACCGACCGCCGAGGGTTTCCGGGTCAGCGGAGTGGCGCCCGGCCGCCGAAATCAGCCCCGGCTGCTGCTGGCCTTTGGGCCGGGGCAGGTCCGCGCGGCGGCAGCGGTGACGGCAAACACGCCCTCCAGCCTGAAGAGCCGCACCAACGGAGCGGACTTCCTGATCATCGGACCGGGAGAACTCCTGCCGTCGGCCGAGCCGCTTGCGGCCGCACGGCGCGCGGCGGGTCTCGACGTGCTGCTGGTGAACCTCAGGGACATCTACGATGAGATCGCCGGCGGAGAGAAGAGCCCCTATGCGCTTCGTGAGTTCCTCACCCGAACGGTGAAGGGCTGGCGAACGGCGCCCCGGTATGCACTGCTGCTCGGGGATGCCAGTGTCGACCCGCGCGGCCTGCTCGGGCTGAACGTCTCGGATCTCGTGCCGACTCTTCCGATCCCGACCGAATCCCTGGAGGCTCCGGGCGATGATCGGCTTGCCGATGGCAACAACGACGGCATTCCGGATCTCGCCATCGGCCGGCTCCCGGCAGCGGGCGCGGCGGAAGCGACCCTGATGATCTCGAAGTCGCTCGAGCGGGAAGCCGCCGTGCGATCCGGCGGCGGCTGGACGCACTCCGCGCTGCTCCTGGCCGACGGGCGAGACGATTACGACTTTGCGGGTCAGTCGGTGCTCATCCACGCGCCGCTCCCGAAGTCCATCGTGCGCACCGGCGTGCTCTGGACGACGCAGCAGCCGTCGGGACTGGCCGCCACCGCGCTCCAGCAGGGGAGCCTTACGGCCGCCTACTTCGGTCACGGCAGCGTGAGTTCGTGGGCCGGCAGCTTCCTGACCTCGGGCCAGGCTCGGACGCTGACCAACGGCAGCAAGCTGCCGATTCTGCTCGGTCTCACCTGCCTCAACGGCCTCTTCACGGATCCGTATGAAGAGAGTCTGGGCGAATCGCTGCTCCGTGCGCCGCAGGGTGGCGCGGCCGTGCTCTGGCTTTCCGGCGCCCTCACCCAGCCCGGACAGCAGGCGGTGATGGGCCGCCGGTTCCTCGCGGAGCTCGCGGCCGGGCGCCGCGTCGGCGATGCGGTCCGTACCGCGAAGTTGGAGGTGGGCGACGGCGATGTGCGACGAAGCTGGGTACTTCTGGGAGATCCCACCACCACGCTCCAATAGGCCCCAGCGACGCTGACAGCACCGAGGCCCACGTCTCCAGAGATGAGTGACCCTCAACCCCTCAACCCCTCAACCCCTCAACCCCGTAACCCCGTAACCCCGCAACCCCGTAACCTCGTAACCCCGTAACCCCTCAACCCCGTAACCCCGTAACCCTCGTCGTATGTCTGAGCCGCAGGTGTGATACAAACCGCTCCGAGGGTCGGGACCGAAAAGCGGTGGAGAACCGAATGACACGCGATGAATTGCTGGAGTTGTTGTCGAAGCACGGGGCGCTGGTGACGGGCACCCATGTCGTCTACACATCCGGCCGCCATGGCGATACCTACGTGAACAAGGATGCCATCTACCCCCACATCGACGCCATTCGACAGGTGTGCGGCGGATTTGCCGAGCGCTTCCGTGGGTCCTCGGTCGACGTGGTGGCCGGACCCGCCATCGGCGGAGTGGTGCTCTCGCAGTGGACGGCGCACCATCTGTCGACTCCCGAGAAGCCGGTGCTTTCCGTGTACGCCGAGAAGACGGAAGACGGCGGCCTGCGCTTCCGCAGGGGCTACGACCGCCTGTTGACCGGTCGCCGCGTGCTGGTGGTGGAAGACATCCTGACCACGGGCGGATCGCTGGCGAAGGTGATTGCCGCGGTGCGGGAGTGCGGTGGTGAAGTGGTCGGCGCGGCGGCGCTCTGCAATCGGGGAGGCATTCGGGAGGAGCAGATCGGCAATCCGCCGGTGCTCCACGCGCTGCTCGAACTGAGCCTGAACTCCTGGGAAGCGGGGGAGTGTCCCCTGTGCGCTTCCGGTGTTCCGATCAATCCCAATCTGGGAAAGGGCAAGTAGGGCTCACTGCGGGGAGTAGGAGCGGCGGCCGATGTCGAAACTCCGGTTGATTCCGATCTTCAGAGTCGAGATCGAGTCGTCCCCGGGGGTCCCATGCTGAAGCTGTTCCTGTTTGCTCTCATCGGAGCGGCCTGCGCCGCAATCCTGGCGCCCTGCGCCGTCACAGCGGAACCCGGCGCGCCGCTTCCGCTGTGGCCGGGCAGGGCGCCCGGTGAAACCGCCGAGCTGCCGGCCGAGGGCGACACCACGAAACCGAACGACCGACCCGTCTCCGGGAAGGGCGTGCTCCGCATCGGCAATGTGTCGAAACCCACCCTCACGCTGTATCCCGCGCCGGGGGCGGGTCCGAAACCGGCGGTGCTGGTCTGTCCGGGGGGCGGATACAACATCCTGGCCTACGACCTGGAAGGCAGCGAAGTTTGCGAGTGGCTGAACTCGCTCGGCGTTTCCGCGGCGCTCTTGAAGTACCGCGTGCCCCGACGCCCGGGTCTCGACAAGCACGCGGCGCCGCTGCAGGATGCTCAGCGAGCGCTCGGGCTGATGCGCGCGAACGCCGGCAAGTGGTCGATCGACCCGAAGCGCATCGGCGTCCTCGGCTTCTCGGCGGGCGGGCACCTCTCCGCCGCGCTCTCCACGAACCACATGCGCCGAACCTACGACTCCGTGGATGCCGCCGATCAGGAGAGCTGCCGGCCGGACTTCTCAGTGCTGGTCTATCCGGCCTACCTCACCGTGAAGGAAGAGGGAGATCGGGTGTCTCCCGAGCTTCCGGTCAACCGCGAAACCCCGCCCACCTTCCTGGTCCAGTCGCAGGATGACGGCGTGCGGGTCGAGAGCAGCGTGTTCTACTACCTCGCCTTGAAGAACGCCGGCGTGAAGGCCGAGATGCACCTCTACCCCACCGGCGGCCATGGCTACGGGCTTCGACCCTCGCCGAACGGCACTGCCGATTGGCCCTCTCGAGCTGCGGAGTGGATGCGGCGGTCGGGCTTTGCGGAGCGTGCGGGCGGGAATCGATAACCCATGCTCGCCGTCGACCTCCGCTGCGAATACCTGATCGAACCTCTCGGCCTGGACGAGCCCTCTCCCCGGCTGAGCTGGCGCATCGAGTCCACGGGCCGCAATCGAGCCCAGTCCGCGTATCAGGTCCGTGTCGCCTCTCGCCCCGATCGGTTGGAGACGCCCGACCTGTGGGACTCCGGCCGGGTGGCCGGGGATCGCACCTCGGCCGTTCCGTACGCCGGCCGCATCCTGGAGCCGCGCCAGCAGTGCTGGTGGCAGGTTCGCGTCTGGGACGAAGCGGGCAAACCCTCCGAGTGGTCCCGGGCCGCGAAGTGGGGCATGGGCTTGCTTTCGGAGAGCGACTGGAAGGCCCAGTGGATCAGCCACCGCGATCCGGAACCGCCGAACACCAGTCGCGCGGCGCTCCACCTGCCGCCGCCGCGCGCCTATCGACGGGAGTTTCACTGCTGCGATCGACCCGTGAAGCGAGCCGTGGTCTACGGCGCCGCGCTGGGGATCTACCAGCTTTCCATCAACGGCAAGGCGCCCGATGACGCCCGCTTTGCGCCGGGCTGGTCGGACTATCACGTCCGGGGCTATTACCGG
>SXGS01124543.1_pt1 | contig 30346 bp, 23 predicted proteins | sample 3174681 | NCBI WGS metagenome assembly SXGS01 (sample SAMN11356861, study PRJNA531348) | freshwater metagenome | isolation source: freshwater sample F1-80 | place: China: Fuxian Lake, Yuxi | collected 2017-12-25 | reverse complement strand
CACTACGCATGATGGCCGGAGCCGGTCGTCTTCGCCTGCGCCAGCCAATCGCTCACCCCGCCACGCAGCGCCTCACGCTCGCCCTGCTGCAAGCCTTGCGGGTCAAAGCGCAGGCGGTAGTGCAGCGCGAGCAGTTGCCGCAGTTGCGTGAGCGGGAGTTTCGCCAGCGGCTCGATGCGCGCCAGCCAGTCGGCCAACGCCTCGCCATCGCGTCGGCCCAGCCCTCGCGCATCCAGCAGGGCCTCGACGCGGTAGAACTCGGAGTCGAGGCCGGGGCGGTGCAGCCATTCCTCGTCGAGGTCTGCGGCACCGGTGTTGCGCCGGCGCTGGCGTGCCAGCACGCGCCACGCGAGCAGCGCGATGAGGCCGAGCAGCGCGAGGAGCAAATAGTTTTGCCACTCGCCCGCGCCGCCATACCAGCGCCACTGAGAGAAGCTGAACCACGCGCGCGACCAGCGGTCGGTGAGCGGCTCCCAGAAGGAGGCGTTCTGGCTTTCGTTCGCCACCCAGTCGGGGGATGTGGTGTCTAGGTCCACCCACGTATGTGTTGCCTCGTCCCAATACACGCACCATGCGTGCGCGTGCCGCTCGCGCACGATGAACCGGCTTGTGCCCTTCTCCCCCTCCTGCACGGACCAGCCATAGACGTAGCGCGCCGGGATGCCCGCCTGCCGCATGAGCAGCACGGTGGCCGTGGCGAAGTATTCACAGTGGCCGCGTCGGTTTTTCAGCAGGAAGAAACTCAGCGGGGTTGTGCCCATCGGAACCTGCGTGAGCGAGTTCGGCAGGAAGGAGCCGTATTTGAAGTTGTCCGCAAAGAAGCGTGTCAGCGTGCGTGCGATTTCGTAGTTGGGTTTGCCTGCCAGCGCCAGCTCGTCGGCGATCCGCTTCACTGACTCCTGCTCGCGCGGCGGCACAGCGAGGTCGGGTGATACTTCACGATCTGGATTTTTCACCTTCACAGGCCGGTCGCCAATCGTCGGCCCCGGCCCGTGCATCGCGCGGACGTGGAGGAAGTCCGGCGCGCCCGTCGTGCGCACCACGCCGGCACGGTTGGTCTGGACTTCGGCGGCAGGGAGATTCTGAAGTGACGATGTGCCGGGCGGGATGGCGAGCACGGCCTGCCCGCGCGTGCTGAACGAGGAGAGAAGCACGGCATTGGTCGGGGACTTGGTGAGCATCGTCCACGACGAGCCGTCATCGGAAACCTGGACTAGGGCGTCGGCAGGGCGTGGCGAGTTGCCCCAGTGCGGGCTGTTGAAGCGGTTGAAGGTCGTGTCGCGCAGCAGCATCGGCACGGGGCCGGTCTCGGCCTCGACGCGCATGACGATCTTCCCCGAGAGCTTGAGTTGGCCGATCTTGCCAATCGCCGTTGTCGCGGTGTCGCGGTCGCCGGAGCGGCGCACCCAACTGCTGACCCACGCGGCGACCTTGTTCTCGACGATGGTCTGCAACTGGTTCAGCCCGCGATGGCCGAAGTATCCGGCCTTCACGACGATGATGAGCGTCGCGATCCACACGATGGTGGAGAAGCGCCGGGACCGCGTGGCCCAGAGAGCCGCGGCCATGACCGCGCAGACGGCGAAGTAAAACCATTCATTGCGCTGGTTCGCGAGGCCCGCGGAGAAAAGCACGACGGCGAGGTAGGGATAGCTGAGGTTGATACACGGCGTCAGCGGCTGCGGCAGGCCCGCCCGCGCCGCAGCGCGACGCGCCAGCATGAAGAAGCAGGAGCGTGGATACTGCTCGCTGGTGCTGTAGATCAGCGCCGCGACGACGGGGAAGAGGATCATCGGAATCCACTGGAAGTAGATGAACGTGGTCTGCGAGACGGAGTTCATCGCTGAGGAGCGCGCGGTGAAGCTCGCCGCCTGGAACATCGCCATGACCTGGTTCGTGGCCTCGCGCGTGAGGATGCAGTAGATGCCGCCCGCGACACCGAGCAGGCTCGCGAGGTCCACGACGCGGTTGAAGTCCTTCACGTTGAAATCCACGCGCCACTCGATCCATCGCGCGGCCTCCAGCACCACCGCCATGAGCAGCGCGAAGGCGAGCAGGCCCGTCTGCCAACCCCAGAGGAGCAGCGCGGCGGCGAGGAGGAAGGGAGGAGGTTTCATGGGAACGCCCAAGATCCAATGCCCAAGGGCCAATGAATGACCAATGGCGAATGACCAATGCGCCGCGTCGCAGTGGACGTGCTGGAACCATTGAGCATTGGGCATTGATTGGTCATTGCGTCATTGGGCCTTGGTCATTCTTGCTCGCTACAGCTTTGCCAACTCCGCCGCCACCTTCCCCACTTCCAACTGCCGGAAGCGCTCTGGCTCCCCGGCCATCGGTCCCGGCTCGGGCTTCGGCGCGCCAACTTCGGTGACGACGAACACCATCAGCGGGACGCCCATCTCGCGCAAGTGGCGGACGAACTCGCGCCGCTGCTCGTCCCATTCCACGAACACGCACAAGCAGCCGCTCAGGTCGCCCGCATGCTGGAGCACCAGTCGCAGCAACGAGTTGAACTGCCGGTCGCAGCACGGCTGCACGGAGGCGAGGATTTCCAGGAGTTGCTCAAGATGGCCGACGCCGCGGCCCATCGTGAAGCAATACGCCTGCGGCCCGACGAACATCAGGTCAAGCAGCGACTTCTGCGCCTGCACTGTGCAGGCCAGCGACGCCGCCACGCTCACCGCCTCCTCAAACACCTCGCTCGCCGCCACGGGCAAGAACGTGTCGAGGATGAGCGCGTGCCGGGTGAAGAACTCGTCTTGAAACTCCTTCACGATCGGCTTGCCGGTCTTCGCCCAGCTCGGCCAGTGGATGTGGCGGAGCGCGTCGCCGGGCCGGTAGTCGCGGAGGGAAACGAATTCCTCCGACTCGCCCACACTAGCGGCAAGCGCCACGCCGCCTTGCTGATATTTCAACTGGCCCGGCAGAGCCAGCGGCGGGACGAAGTAGCGCTTGGGCAGGATGAGCAGCGATTGCGGCAGCGGCACACGGACGAAGGCGCGGAACAGCCCGAACGCATCCGGACACGCGACTGCCACCGCGTCGAAGCGCAGCACGCCGCGCCGGAGCGGGGTGAGTTCGAGGCGCACGTCGGCGGAGCCGTTGGGAGGCAGGGCAGGGCAGGGGACTTCGTTCACCCGGCCGCGGACATTTTGGCGAAGGAGCCAGGTCCAGCGGTAGTAGCCGATGTTCCGGTCATACCAATTGCGCTCCTCCTCGCCCGGCTCGGGGGTGGAGATGAATCGCTCCAGCGTCGGGCGCGGGTCGGCGAGGTCTTCCGTGACGGACAACCCGCGCTGCGGCTGGGCAGTGAGGTTCGTCAGCGTGACCCGGTAGCTGACGGGCAGCCCGACGGAACCGAAACGCGGTAGCACGCGCTCCGCCTCCACGCGCGTTCGCGAGAACTGTGTCCCCGCAAGCGCCGCGATAAACAGCAAGCAGAGGAAGACGAACGCCTGATAAGCAAGCGACAGGTTGGTGTCCGCGCCCATCAAACCGGTCGCGATGATGCTGAGGAAGACGAGCACGCCCGCCTTGGTAAACCGCTGCCTGCACCACCACGTGAAGCCGGAGGAGAACCGGTAGCTCGCGTGCAGGCGGCGCTGAAGCCATGAGGCGCGAGCGGAAGCAGGTGAGAAAGTGGGCAGGTGAGAAAGTGGGCTGGGCGTTCGTTGCTCTGGAGGCTTCGAGGTCACGTGCTCGCTTTCCCACTTTCTCACCTGCTCCGCCTCACGCCGGAACCTTCAGCTTCTTCAACAACTCCTCCACCACGCCGCGCGCCGTCACGCCGCTGAAGCGCGCCTGCGGTTCCATCACCATGCGGTGCGCGATGACCGGCACGGCCATCTGCTGCACATGCTCCGGTGTCACGAATTCGCTGCCGTCGAAGAGCGCCGACGCCTGCGCCACCTTCATCAGCGACAGCGACGCGCGCGGGCTGGCTCCGAGCGACACGCCACTTGCCGAGCGTGTGGCGGAGACGAGGTCCACGATGTAGCGCTTCAGCTCGGCGCTGATGCGCACCTCGGTCACGGCGCGCTTGAGCGCGAGCACATCGTCCTTCGAGACGACGGCGACAGTCGCGTCCAGCGGGTGCGACCGTTCTTGCGCGGACAAGACGGCGACCTCCTCCGCCGCGCTGACGTAGCCCAGGCTGAATTGCAGTGCGAAGCGGTCCATCTGCGCCTCAGGCAGCGGATACGTGCCGCGAAACTCCACCGGGTTCTGCGTGGCGATCACGAAGAAAAGGCTCTCCAAATCGCGCCGGTCGCCCTCGACGCTGACCTGGCCTTCGCCCATCGCCTCCAGCAGCGCCGACTGCGTTCGCGGCGAGGCGCGGTTGATTTCGTCGGCCAGCAGGATGTTGGTGAAGATGGGGCCGGAGCGGAACTCAAAGCTCTGGTCGCGCTGGTTGAAAATAGAAACGCCAAGGATGTCGCTGGGCCGGAGGTCGGGCGTGAACTGCACGCGCTTGAAGCTGGCGTTGATGCTGCGGGCAAGGGTCTTGGCCAGCGTCGTCTTGCCGGTGCCGGGAAAATCCTCCAGCAGCACATGGCCACCGCTGGCGAACGCGGTCAAGAGCTTGCGGACAGCGGGGCCTTGCCCGTGCATGACCGTCTCGATGTTGGCGGCAATGGTGCGGAAAATCTTCTGCGCGGCGGCGAGCGAGTCGGTCATGAGGATTGGAATGCTGCCCAAGAGAAGCGGATGCGCGGGCGGAAGCCAAGCCTGCGCTGGCGCACCGGCCCGAAAAAGCAAACACCCGCCGCAGTCGGAGCTGCGGCGGGTGTTCGGGAAAGGCTGGGGCTACTTCTTCTTCTTCACGGCGGGAGCGACGGCGGCAACCACGCCGGTCTTGATGCTCACGGCGGTCAGCTTCTCGCCGAGCTTGAACGTGCTCACGGTTGCGTCTGTGCCGGGCTTCAAGTCTTCGAGCTTGGCGCGCTTCCCAGCGTTGGTGATGACAGTCGTGTCGTCAATCTGGAGCGTTTTCCCCGCGATGGTGATCGTCTTGGCGTCCTTGTCCACGGCGGTGATCTTGCCATGAAGGCCAGTGTCTGCCGGGCCTTTCTTGCCTGCGGCGGAGGCGTCGGGAGTGAAGGTGGTGAACGCGGCGGCGACGGCCAACGCGAGGACGGAACGGGTGAGGGGGCGCATGGTGGTGTGTTATTTCAGTCGGGGCGTTGGACGCGGCGGGGCCGGGAATTGTTACAGGGGAAAGTGATTAGTGCTTAGTCAGCAGGTTGAGCGCGGAGCAGATGCACATCACTAATTACAAATCACTCTTCCTACCCCTTCTCCACGCCTTTCTGCCACGCAGGGGGATTCGACAGCTTGAAAAGCATCTCGCCGGCCTTGCGCACAAGCAGCAGGCCTTCGGCCTCGCGGTTCGCGTAGGCCTCGATGTTAATTGTTGCTGGGTCGCGATAGCCCATGTTGATGCGTTCGCAGACCTCGCGCGGAATGCCGGTGGCGAGCGTGACTTGGATGCGGCATTGCTCGACGCCGTTCTCGAACTTGCCGATGCCGCGCACATGGGTGCTGTGCGCGAGCACGCCCCACGGGTAGTCCTTGAACTTGTCCCACTGCTTCACGAAGTAATCGCGGCAGTGGTAGCCGATGGCGTGCATCGTCTTGTTGTGCGTGACGCTCACCTCGGTGACGTGCGGCGCGTAGATGATCAACTCGCCGCCGTCGGCCACGACGGGCTCCAGTTTATACATCGCCTTCCCGGCGGTCCAAACGTCCTCATACATCTTCGGCGCACAGGAGAGCACGGTGTGGTAAGGCCGGTCGCGGAAGACGATGTGCTCCGCGCGCGACACGTCTGCTGCCGCGTCCCACGCGGCTTCCGGCGAACCGATGAACAGTCCGGCAAGCGATTTGTCCGGGCGCACGACCATCGCCATGCAGAGCTTGCTGACCTTCACCATCGCGCCCACGCGGTCGACCACGCGGCGGACGGGCGTCCACTTGTTGCCGATGGTCATCGGGTTGGTCACGCAGCCGCCGAGCCAGTGGAAGAAGTTCAAAATCTCCGGCCCTGCGACGCCGGGGAACAGATACTTGTTGCCGCCACTAAACCCAACCACCTCATGCGGAAACACCGGTCCGATGATGACGACTTGGTCGTAGTCGAGGACGCGCTTGTTGATCTCCACCGGCACATCCAGCTCGAACAAGCCATCGGACAGCTCACGCGTGTCGGCCTTCGTGAGCGTGCCGATTTTCGTGAGGGCGGCGGGGTTGTCCCACTCGTGATTGAAGAAGCGGACCGAGGCGTAAGTGCTGGCGCGTTCGGCGGCGGAGATTTCCAGCCGGTCGCAAATCGCCGCCTCGCTCATTGGCTGGTGCGTGCCCAGCGCGATGAGGATGTCGAAGTTCGCCGTGACCGCGCCGATTTGCTGGAAGAGCGTCTGGAACATCAGCCCCACCGGCGCGGTGCGCGTGGCATCCGGCACGATGAGCAGAACCCTCTTGCCGCGATAATCCTTCGCCGGATACGCCTGCGCGATGAGTTCAGCGACTTGGGCGGCGGAGACGGCGGAACCTCTCTGTGCGGTCGAAGCGAGCAAGTTCATGGTTCGCATCAAATCGTCTGGCTCAAAAACCCGCCATCCACGCGGATGTCCGTGCCCGTCACGAAGCTGCTGGCCTTGTGGCTGGCGAGGAAGAGGCACGCGCCTATGAGTTCGTGCGAGTCGCCGAAGCGGTTCATTGGCGTGTGGCCCCAGATGGACTTGGTGCGCGCGGTGGGCGAGCCGTCCTCGTTGAAGAGCAGCTTGCGGTTCTGCTCGGCTGGGAAGAAGCCCGGCGTAAGCGTGTTCACGCGCACACCCTTGGTGGCCCACTCGCGCGCGAGGAACTGCGAGAGGCTCAACACGGCGGCCTTGGCGGCGGAGTAGGTCACCACGCGCGACAGCGGCAGGTGTGCGGAGACGCTGGCGATGTTGATGATGCTGCCGCGCCCGCGCTGGCACATACCGGGGCCGAATTCCTGGCAGGGCAGCAGCACGCCGCCGGCGAGATTGAGGTCGAAGTTCGCCTGCCAGTCGGCGAGCGCGATTTGCTCGAACGGGCGCTCGGCGGTGACGGTGACTTGCGGCGCGTTGCCGCCAGCGGCGTTCACGAGAATGGTCGGCGAGCCAAGCTGGGCTTCGATTTGCTTGTGTGCGGCCGAGAGCGAGGTGCGGGAGATGGCATCGCAGTTGAAGAACGCCGCAGTGCGGCCTTTGCCTTGGATTGCCTTCACGCGCGCCTCGCCTCGCTCCGCGTTGCGGCCGAGCACTGCGACCTTCGCGCCCGCCTCGGCAAGTCCATCGGCCAGCGCGCCGCCAAGCACGCCCGTGGCGCCGATGACCACCGCCACTTCACCCTGCAAATCAAACAAGTTCATAGAGTGCGCAAGATGGGGGATTCCACGCAGACGGTGAAGGAAAATGTCGGCGCGTGGCTCACTGAAACGCCTCGCGCACGGGCTTGCCGACGGTGTTCGTCGGCAGGGCGAAGCCGAACAGCCACGCGATGGTCGCGGCGGTGTCAGGCAGAGTCACCGGATTGGTCAGCGAATGACCGCGCCTCACGCCCGCGCCCCAGATGATCCACGGGATGGTCATGTCCTGCGGCCGGTCCACACCGTGGGCCAGGCCGTCGCCGCCATGGTCGGCGGTGAGGATGAAGACGGAGTTGGTCGCGCCGCTCCGCTCCACGCCGGAACGCAGCAGCGCAAGCGCCGCGTCGCACTCGGCCAGCGCTGCGTATTGCTCCGGCGATGGCCAGCCGTAGAAATGCCCGGCCATGTCCGCGTCGGGGAAATGCACAAACGTCAGGTGAGGTTTCCGCTGCTCGAAATACTTCACCGCCTGCATCGCGACATCGCGTGCGGAGAAGACGTTCGTTCCGGAGAAGTCCCGCGGGTCGGTCAGCGGAAACGAGACGATGTCCACCGAGCCGGTGGGAAACAGATAGGCCAGCTTGTCCTTGCCGGAGAAGACGGCGGTGGAAAGGGCGTTGGATTTGGCCAGCATGAAAATTGTCTGCGCGCGCAAGGTGCCGAAGGCGGGCATCCAGTAGTTCCAATAGACACCGTGCTGCTCTGCCGAAAGGCCGGTGAGCATGGACGTGTGCGCCGGCAGCGTGAGCGGCGGGACGATGGTCTGCGCGCTCCAGGTCGTTGCTCCCTCGCGTGCCATCGCGTGTAACGTGGGCATCCGGGCCTGCTGCACGAAGTCGGGACGCGCGCCGTCAAGGCTGACGAGGACGATGTGCGAGGCGCGCGGCGCGGAGTTCGGGGAGATCGGTGGCGGTGCGGGCTGTGGTTTGGCTGGGGCGGCAGCTGGAATGCTCACTTCGTGAGCAGGAGCCGGGGAAGGCTTCCGCTCGCAACCGGCAGACGCTACGGCAAGGCATGCCAGCAGGTGACAGAGTTGGAGTGGTGTGGGATTCACAGGTATTCCCAACGGTCGAACATCGCAGCCTGCCCGCAGTGAGCGCCTGCTTCATCGAGCAGGTTCCACACGATCGCCCGCTCAATGCGGAAGCGGCGGCCTGACTTCGCGATGCGCACGCCGGCGTAGTTGGCGATGTGCCCGTGCTGCGTCACCTCCGCCAGCAGTCGCGCGCGCTCCTCGCGGGCGACCGGCTCGGCGGTGAGGCGCGACGGCGTGCGGGTGAGTTCTTCCCAGGACAGTTCCCAAAGCGTAAGCGCGGCGCGGTTGCCGTAGTTCAACACCGGGTCAGCCTGCGTGCCGTGCGACACGAGGACGAAGGGCACCGCGAAGAGCGCTTCGGCAATTGCGCGACGTTCCGAGATGCCGGGCAACAAGTCGCGTCCCAGCCAGCGACGGAAACTTCGCGCCAGAGTCGCCGCGTGCGCCACAACCCAATCCGATGCCCAAGGTTCGCCCATGTGCGAGTGAGGCTAACAGAGACCGAGTGGCGGCTCCAAGGCAGCTTCAAAACACCGGCACCGGCTCGCTCGCTTTCACCGGCTCGTCCTCCCACACGACGGCCTTCGTCTGCGGATCGTAAGTGAGGATGCGGTGCTTGCTGCCGGGGACGGCGGGCACGTCTTTCTTCGGAAGCCAATTGGCGAGGTCGGCCTTGGCCTTCGCGTGCTGCGGGGATGCGGCGAGGTTGGTCCACTCGTTCGGGTCGCGCGCCATGTCGTAGAGTTCCTCGGAGCCGTCGGCGTAGCGGATGTAACGCCACTGCTCGGTGCGGATGCCGTGGTTGCCTTGGTTGTGCGTAGTGATGGCGGGCCACTGGCGTGGTGCGGCGGCGTTCTTGAGTTGCGGGACGAGGCTGTGGCCTTCGAGGTCGGGGCGCGTGGGGAAGCCGGCGAGTTCGAGCAGGGTGGGGAAGATGTCCAACAGCTCGGCGGGGCGGCCGCACTTCGCCGCCTTGCCGATACCCGGTCCGGCGAAGATCAGCGGCACGCGGGTGCTGCGGTCCCAGAGCGTGTTTTTGCCGGTGATGCCCTTCTCGCCGAGATGCCAGCCGTGGTCGCTCCAGAGGACGATGATGGTGTCGTTCGCGCGACCGGTGGCGTCGAGGGCGTCGAGCACGCGGCCGACTTGCGCGTCCATGTAGCTGATGCTCGCGAGGTAGGCGCGCACGAGCGGGCGGAACTCATTGAGCCGCTCCAGCGTGACGAGGCGCGGCTCGGGGAGCTTCCAGTGCAGATACCAGGAGAAACGCGGCGTGTCGTCGCGGTCGCCGGGTTTGATGGGCGGCATCTGGAGCGTGGCGTCCGGGTAGAGATCGAACCACTTCTGCGGCGCGAAGCACGGCACGTGAGGCAGGCGGAAGCCGGCGCTGACGAAAAACGGCTTGTCCTTCGGCGCTTTCTGCAAGGCTTCCGTCGCGGCGGTCGCAATCTTGTAATCACCACCGTCATCATCCTTCTCGGGGAACGGACCCCAGTCCATCGCCGGGTGCTGTGGGCCGGGAAGTTTGTTGATGCGCTGGGCGGGCTTGCCGATGCCGGGCGCGGGGCCCCATTCGTTGAACTCGGCGGCGCGGTCCTTCGGCTTGACAGAGCCGTCGTGGTAAATTTTGCCGCAGGTGTAAGTGAAGTAGCCCGCGCTCGTGAAGGTTTGCGGCAGCGTGACATGGTTCCGCGTGGCGTCCACGTCAAGGAAGCCAGGGGTGAGGCCGTAAATGCCGGTGGACGACGGGCGCAGGCCGGTGAGCAGGCTGGAGCGCGAGGGATTGCAGAGCGGCGCTTGGCAGTGGGCGTTGGTGAACAGCGTGCCGCGCTTGGCGAGTCGGTCAATGTTCGGCGTCTTCACCTGCGGATGCCCGCCGAGGCAGCCGATCCAGTCGTTTTGGTCGTCAATGGCGAGGAAGAGGACGTTGGGCTTCGGCGCGGCAGGGGCGGGGGCGCAGAGCAGGGTGAGGAACGCGGAGAGGAGGGCGAGGATCGTGCGGTTCATGTGTCAGGCTCAGACGCAGTGTCGCGGGAACGGAGTTACGGGGAAGGCAAATCTTCCACGGTGAGCTGGCGGATGTCGACACAGTGAGCGGCCAGCCGCATTTTTTCTCGCCCGGTCCGCGCACTTTCGCCAATATCCCGTCCGGGCGAATGATTATCCACAAGCTGATTTACGGCTTTCTCAAGGCGAAGGGCGGCAGCCCCGAGTTCTACCAGCTTCAGGCGCGCGACGCGATCGGCTGGATGCAGCGGCAAGGCGTGAAGTTCGAGCCGACGACGACGGTGCTCGATCTCGGCTGCGGCTTTGGCGACGTGGGCGGCGAGGTGGCGAAGACCGGCGCGCAGGTCACGCTCTCCGACGATGACAGCTTCGTGCTGCCGGAGAACGCGCATCTGCCGTTCAAGAAGTTCAACATTGATCGCGACGACTTCGCCACGCTCGGCCAATACGACTTGGTCATCTGCTCGAATGTCCTCGAACACCTCCCGCACCCCGACCGCTTGCTCGCCGCGCTGCCGCTGCTCATCAAGCCCGGCGGGCGTTGCTACCTAAGTTGGACCAACTGGCTCTCGCCGTGGGGCGGGCATGAGTTCTCGCCGTTCCACTATCTCGGCGTGGAGCGCGGCGTGCGCGTGTGGGAGCGCGTGACCGGCAAGACCCGCCTGCACACACCGGGGCAAAACCTCTTCTACACCTCCATCGGTAAGACCTTGCGGACCTTGCGGGCGAACCCCGCGCTGCGCATCGGAAGGCTGGCCCCGCGCTACTACCCGGAGTTTGCCTTTCTCGTGCACCTTCCGGTCATCCGAGAGTTTCTGACTTGGAACTGCGCGATTCTGCTCGCACCCGCCAGCAAGGGAGCGCGCTGAATCGCAGCCCTTGAATCGCAGTCCCAACTCGCCTTAACTGACAACGCCGTGACCAGCGGAAACGAATCGTCCAGCCAGCCGCCCGGGGAATGCCCCAAGCCTGAGTTGTGCGCGCTCGACTCGGTGCTGCCCGGCGTCTCCGTCCGCATCAAGCAGCTCAACGGCTCGGCGGAAGTCACCAACCGGCTGCGCGAAATGGGCTTCTGCGAGGAACAGCGCATCCGTCTGTTGATGAAGCACACCAACATCATCTGCCAGGTCTGCAACGCCCGCCTTGGTATCAGCTCCCAGCTCGCCAAGACCATCATGGTCGAGCACATCCCTGCGCCCAACTCCAAGCCCAAGCCCACCTGACCGGCGCAAGCGACCGGAAACAATTCGCAAGCCGCCGCAAGTCTGGCCTCTCGTTGCCGCGTAACCTCCGTCCCGCTCCGCCATGCCGGAAACCTCGCTCCAACCGCTCACGTCGCTCGCCCTGGGCACCGCCGCCAAGGTCGCAGCCATCAACGTCCCGCGCGCCGACAAGTCCCGGCTGATGGAGATGGGCCTGCTCGTCGGCACGCAAGTCGAGCTGGTGCGCTTCGCCCCGCTCGGCGACCCGGTGGAAATCAAGGTGCGCGGCTACAACCTGACGCTGAGGAAGCACGAGGCGGAGCTGATTCTGGTGAAGCCAAAGTGAGCACCATGCACTGTAAAACAAGGCGAGAGGATAGAGGATAGCCAAGACCGGCTTTGGATGCGGCTCTATCTTCTATCCTCTCCCCTCTATCCTCTCGTTGCCCCCGTGTCCTTGCGTTAATCCCGATGTCCGGCCCCCCCCAACGCTATGTCGCCCTCACTGGCAACCCGAACTGCGGCAAGACCACGCTGTTCAACGCGCTGACTGGCTTGCGCGCCAAGGTCGGCAACTACGCGGGCGTCACCGTCGAGCGCAAGGAAGGCGCGCTCAAGGGCGCGGAGGGCATCACCATCCTCGACCTGCCGGGCACTTACAGCCTTAGCCCCAAGTCTCTCGACGAGGAGGTCTCGCGTGACATCCTGTTCCACCGTCTCGACGACGTGCCCGCGCCGTCGCTGGTCGTGGTGGTCGTGGACGCCTCGAACCTTGAGCGCAACCTCTACTACGCCACGCAAGTCATCGAGTTGGGCTACCCGACCATTCTCGGTCTGAACATGACCGACGTGGCCGAGCAGAACGGCCACACTGTGAATGCCGCTGCGCTTGCGAAGGAACTCGGCGTCCCCGTCCTCCCGCTCATCGCGAGCGCTGGTGAAGGCGTGACCGAACTGAGCCAACATATCGCCGCGACCCTCGGACGGAGACGAGGTGACGAGCCTCCTGCCGCCCTCTTCGGTTCTCAGCCCGCCGCTTTCACCGCCGAGCTATCCGACCTCTCTGCCGCTTTGGTTAGAGCCTTCCCGCAGCGCTGGACTTCCCCGCAAGCCGAAGCTCTCCTGCTCCTCTCTGACGACAAAGCCCTCGCCACCAGCACCGCCCATTATCCCGCCGACCTGTGCGCCGCTGTCACCGCCGCGCGCGCGCGCCTCGAAGCTGCTGGCGTGGATTGGCGCACCGCCACCATCGAGGCCCGCTACGCCCGCATCGCGGACATCATCGCCGCCAGCGTCACGGAGGAAGCCGTTCCGCACGAGACTGTCAGCGACAAGCTCGACCGCGTCTTCACGCACAAGTTCTGGGGCCTCGCCATCTTCGTCGGGCTGATGGCCCTGATGTTTCAAGGCATCTTCACCTTTGCGCAGGTGCCGATGGGCTGGATTGAGACCGTGGTGAACGCCCTCGGCGAATGGGTCGGCGGCCTCCTGCCCCCCGGCGACCTCAACGACCTGCTCGTCAAAGGCGTCATCGCCGGCGTCGGCGCGGTGGTCATCTTCCTCCCGCAGATTTTGCTGCTCTTCCTCTTCATCAGCCTGCTGGAAGACACCGGCTATATGTCGCGCGCGGCGTTCCTCATGGACCGCCTCATGAGCAAGGTCGGCCTGCACGGCAAGAGCTTCATCCCGATGCTGAGTTCCTACGCCTGCGCCATCCCCGGCATCATGGCCGCGCGCATTATTGAAAGCCCCAAAGACCGGCTGGCGACCATCCTCATTGCGCCGCTCATGAGCTGCTCGGCGCGGCTGCCGGTGTACACCGTGCTCATCGCCGCATGCCTTCCGGACGTACGTTGGGGCGGCGTCTTGGGCCTTCACGGTCTGGCGATGCTCGGAATGTACCTGCTGGGGATTGTCGGTGCGCTGGCCGTGGCCTGGGTGTTTAAGAAGACGCTGCTCAAGGGGCAGGCGCCCCTCATGATCATGGAGCTGCCCACCTACAAGCGCCCGGTGCTCTCGGTGACGCTGCGCCACATGTGGGACCGCTCCCAATTATTCCTGCGCCGGGCGGGCACGATCATCCTCGGCATCAACATCCTGCTCTGGTTTCTGGCGACGTATCCGAAGAGCGTTGAGATTGAGGGACAGTATTCGGCAGCGCGCGCCAAACTCGAAGCCAGCGCTCCAAAATTCGCGACTCTTCCGAATGACAAGGAATCCGAAGCGAGAGAAAAGGCCTTTCGAGCAGAGAGAGAGAGGCTCGACAAGGAGGAGCAGGGCGCAAAACTCCGTCACTCCTTTGCCGGTCGCCTCGGCCACTGGATTGAACCGGCCATCGCGCCGCTGGGCTTCGACTGGAAGATGGGCATCGGCATCGTCGCCAGCTTTGCCGCGCGCGAGGTCTTTGTGAGCACCATGTCCGTGGTCTACAACGTCGGCGAGGTGGACGACTCCGACGTCGGCGTCGCCAGCCTCGCCCAAGTCCTTAAAAGCGAAAAACGCGACGACGGCCAGAGCGCCTACACCCCGCTCGTGGGGGTGACGTTGATGGTCTTCTACGTCTTCGCGCTGCAATGCGTCAGCACCATCGCCATTGTCCGCCGCGAGACGAACTCGTGGAAGTGGCCGCTCTTCCAGCTCCTCTACATGACCGCGCTGGCTTGGGTGATGGCCTTCGTCACCTACCAAGGCGGCAGGCTGCTGGGCTGGCCGGCTTGAGGGCCCGCTTGAATAAGTTTGGGTGGACAAGAGCCCGCCTGCTTTCAAGACTCCTCCCGCGCTGCCAAAGGGCGGCCGTACTTCATGGCAAAGCACAAACGAGACCGCGCCGCGTCCCGACCGTCCGCGCCCGGTCCTGCGGATGTGCTTGCCCAAGCTGCGGCCGCCGAACCGGCCCCAGTAACGCCCGCAGCCACCCCGGCACCTGCAGTGGTTGAGCCTGCCCTCCTGCTGCGATGGGGACGGTCCGGGGATTTTACCAGCGAGCCGCTGCCCTTCTATCAGAAGCCCGACTGGCTGGCCTTCAGCGCGGCCGCTTTGGCCACCTTGCTGGTCTATTTTTTCACACTGGCACCCAACCTGACCCCGGAGGATTCCGGGGAACTGGCCACCGCCTCCATGTACGCCGGCGTGCCCCACGCACCGGGATACCCACTCTGGACGATCTACACGTGGCTCTTCACGGTGCTGGTTCCCACCGGCAGCATCGCATGGCGGGTGGGCTTGTCGTCGGCGGTGGCGGCGGCGCTCTCGTGCGGACTTGTGGCGCTCATGATTTCGCGCGGCAGCCGGCTTCTGCTAAGCCCCTCCGGATTCGCCGGGCTTGAGTCCTCCACCCGAAATGCCATCGGCGTTGTGGCAGGCTTTGCCGGCGGCGCCATCTTCGGGTTCACCGGCCCGATGTGGAGCCAGGCCGTCATCGTCGAGGTGTACACCTTAAGCACGTTCACCTTCGTCGCGGTGTTGGCACTCATGATGCGCTGGTTTTTTGCGCCGGAGCGCAACGGGCCACTCTACGCAGCCGGGCTGCTCTTTGGCCTGTGCCTCGCCAACCACCAGACGCTGCTGCTGGCTGCCGTGGGGCTGGAAGTCATCATCCTGCTTCGGCGTCGCGAGATTGGCCGCGACTTCTTTCTCTTCAATACGCTGGTGTACTTGGCCGGGCTGCTCTGGATGTCTAGAAACGAAGTTGCCGACACGCAGCACAGCAAGCTCCTCATGTTTGGCCTCTTCAATCTCATCGGTGTTGGCGGTATGCTGCTGGCCCTCTGGCACCTCCTGCCTGCGCAAGGGGCGCCTTCGGTCTCGGGCCTTCTCCTCGCAGGAGCGTTCGCGCTGAGTGCGCTTCTCATCGCCTTTTGCTGGAGTGCATTTGTCGGGCCGCTTTCGCAGGCGCTGCCCTCATCCCACGAGGTCTGGAACCTGAAGGCCGTCTGGTCCACCTATTACAAGTTTGCCGACCGCATGCTCCTGTCTTTGGCCATGCTGCTACTGGGTGGGGCCATCGGGCTGCTCCTTCACGCGGCCCTCAGCGCCGACAACCGCTCGCCCCGCAGCTGGCTCTGCGTCATCCTCATTGGCTCTTTCACCCTGCTGGCACTGCTTTGGGTGCATCAGTTGCTCTCCAGCCGCGGCATCGTCGCCGGCAATCTCGCCGGCATCGCGCAGGAATGGAGGCGCATGGCTGCCGCGCACGTGACGGCGGCCAACAAACTCTCCGCGGCGTTTGTCCTGTTGGCCGTGGGGTTGCTCTCGTGGGCGTGCTTGCGGGCATTTGGGAGATCGCTTCCGGGCGCGCTGCCACTCCAACAATGGCGCCCGCTGACGGGCTTCATCTTGGCGGCACTGGCGGGCGTGTCCTTCTACCTCTTCATGCCGCTTAGTTCGCTCACCAATCCCCCGATGAACTGGGCCTACCCGCGCATGGCGCAGGGCCTTAAACACGCCGTCACGCGTGGCCAGTACACAAACCCCTCGCAGGAGACCTCTGACAGCTTCAGCCGCGTGCTGGTGGATTGGGACGGCAATGGAGTGGCCGACGGCGGACAAGTGGGCATCTTCGTGGACGAGACGTTGCAGGAATTCTACCCCGCCTATCTGCTGCTGGGCCTGCTGCCCTTTCTCTGCTGGCGTTATTTGGGCCCGCGCGAAAGGCGCTGGCTTGCAGGAATTGCCATCCTCTTTGCCAGCCTCACATTGCTGCTCATCATCTTTCGCAATATCGAAGGCGCGGAGCAGCAGCGCCACCTCAACAAGGTGTTCTTCGAGTCCGCGCATGTCTTCGTTGCCTTGGGCGTGGGATGGGGACTGGCGCTGGCGCTGGGCATGGCCATGTGCCGCTGGGTGGAAGCGCGCAAGCCGCTGCTGATTGGCGCGGCCGTGTTGATGGGGCTGGAACTTTGCTGGTGGCCCTTTAGCCAGACGGCCATTAGCGCCGCACCCATGTCCGTGCTGCATGCGTTTTCGCGATATGAAGCGCCACTGCTCCAAGCCGCGCCGCTCTTGGGTGCCATGCTCTTCGGGTTGGTGCTGCTGGCGCTGGTGCTGCGGCCCAGCCGTGCGCCCTTGGCGCTGCTGCTCTCTTGCGCGTCACTCTTTCCCGCCCGCCATGCCCTCTCCAACTGGTGGGACAACGAACTTGCCGGCCACTACTTTGGCTACTGGTACGGCCGCGATATGTTTGCCCCGCCCGTCACTGGAGGCGACGCACGGCCCCTCTATCCAGCCATGGCGCGCGACGCAGTGCTCTTTGGGGGAACCGACGCGGGCCGGTTCTGTCCCACCTACATGATTTTTTGCGAGAGCCTTGTTGCGCCGAAGCACCGCACCGATGCGTCGTTCGACCGGCGCGACGTGTTCATCATCACCCAGAACGCGCTGGCCGACGCAACCTACCTTCAGTACATCCGCGCGCACTACAACCGCAGCCGCCAGTTCGACGAGTCCTTCCTCAAGACCCTTGTGGCTGATCCGGAATCGGCCGGCGGGCTTACCGAGCAATTCAATCGGCAGCAGGCGGCCATCGACGCCGAGTTCAAGGGGCCAGCGAGCTCGATCAATTCGGACATGAATTCGCTCCTGGCAAGTCTCGACGAGACTCTGAGCAAAATCCAAATCCCCCCAACGGTGGATCCGAAGAACCTCATCGGCCGGCTGGAGTGGACGGCCAACAATCTTCCCGCCGGCAATCCGTACCGCCAGCAGGCTCAGGCGCTGCACATGAAGGCCATCCAACTCTCCTCCCAGCTTGGCGACCTCACCAACGACTGGAACGGCCGACTGCTGGAGAGCCGTTTAAGTTTCGACCGCGCCCTTTCCGAGGAACGCCTCTTCGGCGGCCGTCGCTTTGCGGCGCGCGCCGTGGCACCGATGGACGCCGCTCTGGACACGTTTGGGGAATCGGTGGAACGCGACCGGCGCGCCGGCAGCTCGTTGCTGCGCACGCAGGACATCCTGGACATGGCCCGCCTCAGAGACCAGTTGCTTGATTCGTCAAACCCGGTTAGCGCCTGGATCTTGCCGTTGCTCACCGAGCGCACGCGCCAGCGGCTCTCCGCGAAGGATGTCTCAACCCACGGCCGTGAGAGCCTGGTGGATGACCTCAATCAGATTCTCCAGAGCGAAGTCCGCCACCATTTGGAACAGCGCAAGGCGCTCGCCGGCCTGGATCTCTCCGAGCGGCGGCTCCTGCATGCGAATTGGTCTGGGTTTGAACCGCAGGCGCTCTCACCCCTGAGCGCGCATGTGGCCGACCGCGAACTGGCGATCCAGCAACTGCTGCGCTTCTGCGATCTCCCCGCGGACGGCACGAACCACCTGGAGCGCCTGAAGCAAAACGTGCGCACCAACGACAGCCGGCTTCTCGATCTGTGCTCGCAAAATCCGGGCTTGGCGGATGACACGAGCCTGGCCCAATCCATCCAAGAGCGTGCGCGCATTGTTGAGGGGTTGTGTCGGAGCCGACTGTACGACCCCGCGCGGTTCGCGGCCGTTGCTTTCGACGCCGAGACGAGCCGGCTGCTGCACCAAAACCCCTACTCGGACGCACGCATCCGGCTCAACCGCCTGCTGCTGCAGGCCGCCTTCCCCGGTTGTTTTCGCGCCGCCCCGGCGGGGGTTTACCCTGCGCGCGAGATTTACATCCCGACCGTCCACGACCTGCAGGCCTCGCATGAGCGCGCGCGCAGCACGGCCAGCACGACCGACGAAGCCGTGTGGGCCATCAACGGCGACCTGACCGAAATCACCTTCCGCCAGAACCCGGGGCACGAGTTCTATGTGGAGGAAAGCCTCGCGCTGGACTGGATGTACCCGCACCTCGTCCCCTACGGCATCATCTTCAAGATTGAACGCGAGTCGCAGCACGAGTGGCCGCCCGAAAAACTCGACGCCATCCTCGCGCGCGACCGCGCATTCTGGCTGGGCTACGCCCGCCAGCTCAACGGGGACATCGTCCAGCCCGACACGCCCGTGGACACCATCGCGCGCTGGGCCGATCGGGTTTTCCTGCGCCGCGACCACACCGGCCACACTCCCGGCCAGCGGCGCTTTCTGCGCGACTACGTGGCGCAAAGGGCGTTTGCCAAGCTGCGGGTGAGCATCGCCCAGCTCTACGCCTGGCGCGCCCGGCAATGCCAGGAGCAGATCCGGCAAATTAACGCGCTCCCGGCCGCCTCCCAGCCCCCCGAGGCGGCGCGGCTCCTGCGTTTACAGCAGCAGCAGGAGCGCCTGCTGGCCGAGGCCGATTTTGCCTACCGACAGAGCTTCGCGTTCTGCCCCTCGAGTCCCGAGGCGCCCTATCGCTACTTGAGCTTCCTGCTCGAGCAGAAGGGCGGCACACTGGACGATCGCGCCGCCAAGGCGCGAGTCCTCATCGAATCCACCCTTCGGATGGACCCCTCCGACCTTCGGGCCCGCGAGGGGATGATGGGATTGGTGCGGCATCACGCCCGCTCCCAGTTCGCGCTGTCCGATCCCGAGGGCGCCCTGAAGCTCGCCAGGCTCGGTGGCGTGATGGACTCTCGTTTCCTCAGCGGCGATCCCATCCTGGGCGCCTGCGTGCTGATTCACCAGCTGCTGCAGGAAAACCGCGCGCAGGAGGCGCAGGCGTACACCAAGGAAATCCAGCACCTGCTCCAACCCGGAGGCATCGGCCAGATGGCGGTGGCCGGCGTGTTCGCCGCGTACCAGAAGAAAGCCCTGTCGGCCACCGTGTCGCAGCTGGAGCAGGCGTGGAAGAAGGACCCCACCAATCCCATGGCCGCCTACTCGCTCATCCAGGCCTATCGCACGCTCAACCGGACCACGGACATTCGCCGATTCGCCGAGAGCACGGCCGCGCCCACCAACGCCAGCGCGCCCCTGCTGGTGTTATGCGCGCACGCCTACCAGACGCTGGGAGACTCGGAGCATGAGCAGGGCGTGCGCGAACGCATCGCGCAGCTCACGCCCGAACGCCCCGACGCGTGGTATGACCTCGCTGTGGTTCAAAACAAGCGCGGCCAGACCAACGGCGCGCTGCTTTCCCTTAAGCAGGCGTGGGAGAAGGCCGGGCCGGGCGCGAGCCGCGTGAATATCCGCCAATGGATCCGCACCACCAACAGCCTGGACAACCTGCGCGGCCTTCCGGAATTCAAGGCGCTCGTGGGAACAAACGCGCCCTGAAGGCGCGCGCCTTCAGACAGGCAATGCCTGCAATTCGTAGTTGAGCACCGAGAGGCAGTACACGGCCGCCGTTTCACTGCGCAGGATGACCGGCCCCAAGGTGATGGGCTGCGCGCCGCAAGAGAGGATGTCGTTCACCTCCGCAGGCGTGAAATCCCCCTCAGGCCCCACCCAGATGCAGAGCGTGGCCGGCGCGCGGCCGTGCTCCTCGGCGAAGGCGCGAAACCGGTCGCGGGGATGCCGGCTCTGGCTGTGCAGCGCGGCAATGAGCGGCAGGTCGAACCGCTCCTGACGGGCCAGAAACTCGCGCGGCGACATCGGCGGCTCGATGCGCGGCAGCCAAGCCGAGCCGCACTGCTTGATGGCGTCGATGGCGATGGCGCGCCACTTGTCCACCCGCGACTGCCGGTCTTCCGCGTCAATCTGCGCCACCGAACGTTCCGCAGCCAGCGGCACCACGCGTGCGGCGCACAGCTCGGCCGCCTTCTGGATGATGGCGTCCATCGACTTGCCCTTGGTCATCGCCTGCAGCAGCGTGATACGGTAGGGCGGACGCGCGACGGGATTGCGCTGGCGCACGCGCAGCCGCACGGCCGGGGCGGCGGCCGACACCACTTCGCACAGGCACTCGGTGCCCTGCCCGTCGAGCAGCGCCACCCGCTCGCCTTCACGCAGGCGCAGCACGTTGGCGGCGTGGTGCGATTCGCGCTCGTCGAGCACCACCTCCGACTGGCCCGACTGGTCGGGCGCGATGAAGAACCGGTGCATCAGCGGAAAAAGTTGCGCGCTCGTTCCAGAAAGCTCCGGCTCTGCGGGTTCACCTCGTCCCCACACAAGTCGGCAAATTCCTGCAGCTTGGCGCGCTGGGCCTTGTTGAGTTTCTCGGGCACCTCCACGAGCACCCGCACGTGCAGGTCGCCATGACCGTGGCCCTGCAGGCTGGCGACTCCCCTGCCCTTCAATCGAAAGACCGTGCCCGACTGGGTGCCCGCGGGAATCTTGATGCTCGCGGAGCCCGTCATCGTCGGAACGCGCAGCTCACCGCCCATGGCGGCGACGATGAAGCTCGTGGGCACCTCGCAGACCAGGTCTTCGCCGTCCCGTTCGAAAATCTCGTGAGGCCGCACGTGCAAGACCACGTAAAGGTCGCCGCTGGGCGCGCCCCGCTGGCCCGCTTCGCCGTTTCCCGACGAGCGCAGGCGCGTGCCGGTGTCCACGCCCGCAGGCACCTTGAGGGTGATGGGCGTCTGCCGCTGACGCCTGCCCTTGCCGGCGCATGAGCGGCAGGGCTTGTCCACCACCGTGCCCATGCCCTCACATTGCGGGCAGGTCTGCTGGACGGAGAAAAACCCGCGGGTGGCCATGACGCGGCCCTGTCCGCCGCAGGGGTTGCAACGGCGGCGCGAACTGCCCGGCTGGCCGCCGCTGCCGTGGCAGTCCTCACATTCCGCCAGTCGCGGGATGGTGAGGTGCTTCTCACAACCCAGCACGGCTTCCTCGAATTGAAGCTGCATGTCGTAGCGCAGGTCGGCACCCCGCTGCGGGCCTCCGGGATTGCGCCGCCCGCCGCCAAAGAGCTCCTCAAAAATGCCGCCGCCACCGCCAAACACCTGCTCGAAAATGTCGAAGGGGTTGTGCGCGCCCCCACCGCCTCCGCCCTGCTGAAAAGCCGCATGGCCCATCTGGTCGTACGCCGCGCGCTTCTGCGAATCGCTCAAAACCTCGTAGGCCTCGCCCAGCTCCTTGAATTTCTCCTCGGCCTGTTTGTCGCCCTGGTTCTTGTCCGGGTGAAACTTGACGGCAAGCTTGCGATAGGCCTTCTTGAGCTCCTCGGCGCTGGCCGTGCGTTCGACGCCCAGCACCTCGTAGTAGTCGCGCTTGGCCATCAGTTTCCCGCGGGTTGGGCCGGCGCCCTGGCCACCACCACGCGCGCGGCGCGGACCAGCCGTCCGTTGAGCTTGTAACCCTTCTGGAATTGCTTGAGCACGGTGCCCTCGGCCACGTCGGAGGATTCCTGCTGTGAAATGGCCTCGTGCAGGGCCGGATCAAAAGGCCCTCCGGCGGCGTGAATCTCCTCGACTCCCGCTTCGCGCAACACGCCGTGCAACTGCCCCAGAATCATCCCAACGCCATCGTGCAGCGCGCCCGAGGCGCCTGCGTCAGTCGCGGCCTTCTGGGCCATCTCCAGGTTGTCGAGCACCGGCAGCAGTTTTTCGAGAAACGTCTGGATGGCGTATTTCGAAGCGTCCTCCTTTTCGCGGGTGGAACGGCGGCGAAAGTTCTCAAAATCGGCCGCCAGTCTGAGCAGCCGGTTGCGCGTCTCAGCCAATTCTGCCGTTGCTTCCGCCAGCGTGAGCGACTTCGCGGCAGGCGGCGACGCGGCCTCCGCGGCGGCTTGTTCGCTGAGTTTCTTCTCAAGCGCCGTCGGCGCAGCGGCCGTCTCAGGCGAGGTGGAGCTTTTCTTCCGGGAGAACATGGGGCGGTGTGGCGACGACGCGATAGAAGCTCTCACTCTTTCTTCGCCGCCTTCACTTCGATGTGCAAGTCACGCAGCTGGCGCGCGCTCACAGGCGCGGGCGAATCGGTCATCAGGCAGACTCCCTTGGCGGTCTTGGGAAAGGCGATGACATCGCGGATGCTGGACGTGCCGCAGAGAATGGCAATCAGGCGGTCGAATCCGAGCGCGATGCCCCCGTGCGGCGGGGCACCGTACTTGAAGGCTTCCAGCATGTAGCCAAATCGCAGCTTCGTCTCCTCCGGACTGATGGCGAGGATCTCCTCGAAAATGGTCTTCTGCACGTCAGGCTGATGGATGCGGATGGAGCCGCCGCCCAGCTCGACGCCGTTCACCACAATATCATAGTGCTGGCCTCGCACCTTCTTGGGGTCGGCCTTGAGCAGCGCAATGTCCTCGGCCACGGGCGCGGTGAAGGGGTGATGGCTGGAATACCACCGGTCCATTTCCTTGTCGAAGCTGAGCAGCGGAAAATCCACCACCCAAAGAAAATCGAAACGGTCGGCGGGAACCACGAGCCTGCCCTGCGCCTTGAGCACGTCGGCGCAGTAGAGGCGAATCTTGCCGAGGATTTCGCAGGCGTTGAGCCACTGGTCGGCGGCGAAGAGAATCAAGTCGCCCTCCTCGATGGCCAGCTTCTGGGTGAGCGACGCCTTCTCACTTTCGCCAAAAAACTTCACGATGGGGGACTTCCATTCGCCCTGCTCCACCTTGATGAACGCCAGGCCCTTGGCGCCAAGACTTTTCGCATGGGCCGTCATCGTCTCGATCTGTCCCTGCGTCGCGCCGGCCATGCCCTTCGCATTGATGGCCTTCACCACGCCGCCGGCCGCAACCGCCCCGCTGAAGACCTTGAACGTGCTTGCCTTGAACTCCTCCGTGAAGTCCACCAGCTCCATGCCCAACCGCGTGTCCGGCTTGTCGATGCCGTAGCGGTTGAGCGCCTCCTCAAAGGTGATTCGCCGGAAGGGCAGCGTGATGTCCACACCCAGCGCCCTCTTCCAGACGCGGCGCAGCAGTCCCTCGATCAGCGCGTAGAGGTCCTCACGGTCGATGAAGCTCATCTCGATGTCGACCTGCGTAAACTCCGGCTGGCGATCCGCGCGAAGGTCCTCGTCCCGGTAGCATCGCGCCAGCTGGAAGTAGCGCTCGATTCCCGCGCACATGAGAATCTGTTTAAACTGCTGGGGCGACTGCGGCAGCGCGTAAAACGCGCCGGGCTCGCGGCGGTTGGGCACGAGGAATTCCCGGGCGCCCTCCGGCGTGGACTTGAAGAGGGTGGGCGTCTCCACCTCCAGGAAGCCCTGCTCTTCCATGAACACGCGCGTGGCGGTGGCCACCTTGGAACGCAGGCGCAGGTTGCGCGTCATCTCCGGCCGGCGCAGGTCCAGATAGCGGTATTGAAGTCGCAGCTCCTCGTTAACCTTGGCCGCCACCTCCGGATCATCCACCGGAAAAGGCAGCACCTCCGCGTGGTTGAGCACGGCGAGTTCCTTCACCAGCACCTCCACCTGGCCCGTCGCAATCTTGGAATTGTCCGTGCCTGCCGGCCTCGCGCGCACCACGCCGGAAACCTGGATCACCGACTCCGCGTGAAGCCGGGTGGCCGCCTCAAACACTTCCGCCGGCAGATCCGCCGGATCGAACACCGTCTGCGTGCGCCCCTCGCGGTCGCGCAGGTCGATGAACAACACGCCGCCCAAGTCGCGGCGCGAATGAACCCAACCTGCCAGCGTCACCGGTTTTCCGGCATCCGCCGGCCGAAGCTCGTTGCAATGCTGTGTGCGTTTCATGGATGAGGCGGCACAATCCACTAGGGGAGCCGCAAAAAAAACAGGCCGGGATGTTGTCGCAACCCCTGTCGAATTCAAAGCATAAGTTTGCCTTGGCTTGTGCCGCGCGTTGCCAGCCATGCCCATGGCCCGTAGCATCCCCCGAGGGATTCAAGCATGAACGGGAGCCTGCTGGCCATCCTTGCCTGTGTCGCCACACCGCTGGCCATCGGCTGGTGGGTGTCGCGCCGCGTGCACACCCCCGACGACTATTTTCTGGCGGGTCGCAGCCTAGGACTGGGTTTGGCCAGTTTTAGCGTCTTCGCCACATGGTTTGGTGCGGAGACCTGCCTCAGTGCCTCAGGCCGCATTTACGAGCAGGGGCTCTCCGGCGGATCGGCCGATCCCTTGGGATACTTCCTCTGTCTGCTGCTCGTGGCGCTGGTGTTCGCCGCACCCCTGTGGCGCCGCCGGATCACCACGCTGCCCGACTTCTACCGCAGGCGCTACTCGCCTGCCGTGGAAAAGCTGGCCGTGCTGCTCCTCGCCCCCACGTCCCTCATGTGGGCCGCGGCACAGTTGCGCGCATTGGGCCAGGTGCTGGACGCCTCATTCGGCTTGGGGGTGCGCGAGGGCATCCTGATCGCCGCCGCCGTGGTGATGGTGTACACCATGATGGGAGGGTTGGGTGCCGACGTTTTTAACGACTGCCTCCAGGGATCCATCCTTCTGGTGTGCCTCTTCGTGGTGTTCTTTGCCGTGCTGGTCACGCTCGACAAGGGGCCACTGACACTCATGCAGGAAATGGACCCGGCCCGTTGGAACCCGCTGTCCACCGGGGGCAAGTTTCCATGGGCCTGCGCGGAGGCATGGGCCGTTCCCATCTGCGGCTCGGTTGTGACGCAGGAGTTGGTCGCGCGCCTGCTGGCGGCCCGATCCCCTGAAACCGCCCGCAAGGCCGGCCTCGTGGGCGCCGGCCTGTATCTGGTGGCCGGGCTGATCCCCGCGACATTGGGCCTACTGGGGCCGCAGCTGGTGCCCGATCTTGCCGACCCGGAGCAGTTCCTGCCCACGCTCGTGCGAGCGCATCTCAGCCCCGTGTTTTACACCCTCTTCACCGGCGCCATGCTCTGCGCCATCCTCTCCACGGTGGACAGCACCCTGCTGGCCGCTGCGGCCGTCGTGTCCCAGAATGTCCTCGTGCCCCTGCGCCCCCGCTGGACGCAGGCCCACCGGCTTCACGCCTCGCGACTGTGCGTCCTGGCTGGTGGCGTGGTCGCCTGCACGCTGGCGCTCTCCGCAGAGTCGATCTACAAACTGGTGTCGGGAGCCTCAGCCTTCGGCGGCGCGGGCCTTTTTGTGCTGCTCTTGCTGGGACTTCACACGCGCCGTGGCGGAGCGCGCACCGGCATGGCCGTCATGCTCTGCTCGCTCACCGTGTGGGCCTACGGCACCCACGTCGGCCACTGGCAGGCTCCCTTTCTCATCTCCATGATGGTGGCGTTCGCCGTAGCTGCCCTCGCCGGATGGAGGGAGCCCCCTCCCCGGTCGGAGGCGGAGCACTAGACCGGCTGCCGTGCGCGAGGCTATTGCCGCTCGTTAAAGAGGATGCGCACGTTCTTGGTCTGGCGTCCGGCAAGGATCAAATCCACCTTTCCGTCGCCGTTAAGGTCCGCGGCCTTGAGGTCCTCAATGGCGACTTCGCCGGCGGAAACCGGAGCTGAGCGCCACGTCTTGCCGGCCGGGTCATCTGTGTAAAACACTTTCACGCCGGGAACACCCTTGGGATTCATGCCGCGCCAGCCCGCGATAATCTGGTCGCTGCCACGTCCGAGGAGGTCTGCGACCGCCAGTCCGTGGCCGTCTTTAAGGGACTCGTCGAGGACGGCGCGAGCCCATGGCCCTTTGCCGCCGTCCGGTTCGGCATAGAAGCCCAAGGTGGTGCCGTGCATGGGCTCAATGGTGGCGACGAAGCGCCGGCCGCCGGGGAGCTTGCCGTCCCGGACTTCTCCGACCCACTGGGCGGCAAGCTGGCGGCGCTTCCATGTGCCCGTGCTCTGGCCAAACCAAAAGAGCCCCTCCTTGGCGCCGAGAATGATCTCGTGCTCGGGGTCGGCATCCCAATTGATGGGTTGGAAATTGTGGCTGGCATGAAGAGCGTCGCTCACGACACGCGTCTTCCACTCATCGCGGGGATTGGCGGGTACGGTGTAGGCCAGCACTTTGCCCCCGGCGCCTTCGTTTCCCTTGTTGCCGCGGCCGTGGAGGGGCTTGACGATGAGTTCAAACTTGCCGGCGGGATTTTTTATCCAGTGCATCCGGTGAACGGTCGGTTCGTGGTGGAGTTTGACCGGTTGCCACTTGCCGGTGCGATCGGCCGGAGGGACGAGGTAGAAGACCGCGCCGCTATTCTCGGTGTCACCGGGGTTCCATTCGGCTCCCACGGCGATCTCGGCCTTGCCGTCGCCGTCGATGTCGGCGGCGGCGATGCAGACGTGATCCTTCGGAGTGAGGTTTTCAGCAATGATGTGTTTCTTCCAAGAGGGGTTCTCGTACCACTGGACGGTCTTCTGATCTGCGAGGGCGATGTCGGGTTTGCCGTCGCCATTGATGTCGGCGATGGCCAGGCCGTAGCCGATGTTCACGGCCTGATCCACGTCGACCGCACGGAACTTGAATGGATTGGCGTCGGCGGCGTTTGCGACGGGGGCAGCAACTAGCAATGCAGTGGAGAGCAGGATTTTCATGGTTGCTTGGAAACTCTTATGCGGTGGCCGCGGCCGGTCAACGGCAATCACATCGCCTGGATGCCTCTGCACGCAGCGGGGTGCGAGAGGTTGATTGGAGATTGCCAGTCCGGGGGGCTTCGGGTTTGATGCGCGTCCATGGCTCGCTCCCCGCACGTCGCGCTTGCGATTGCCGCGCACCCGGACGACATCGAGTTTTACATGGCCGGCACGCTGCTGGAACTGGGCCGGCGCGGCTGGAAGCTGCATTACCTCAACCTCTCCACCGGAAACTGCGGCAGCGTCGCGATGGGAGCCGTCCAGACGCGCCGGGTTCGCGCCCTCGAGGCAAACGCAGCCGCCCAGACGCTGGGGGCACGCTGGCACGCGCCCCTCTGTGACGATCTGGAAATCCTCTACACCGTGCCCCTGCTGCGGCGCGTGGCGGCCGTGGTGCGCGCCGCCCGCCCTTCCATTGTGCTCACGCACGCACCTGAGGATTACATGGAGGACCACATGAACACCTGCCGACTGGCGGTGACGGCCGCCTTTGCCCACGGCATGCCCAACTTTAGAACCACACCGCAGCGCGCACCCTTCCACCACGACGTAACGGTATACCACGCCATGCCGCACAGCCTGCGTGACGGACTTCGCAGGCCCGTGACGCCAGGATCCTTCGTGAACACGACGCAGTCGCACGCCACAAAGATGGCCGCGCTGGCCTGCCACAAGAGTCAGCAGGGTTGGCTGGACGCCAGTCAGGGAATGAATTCCTACCTGCGCGCGATGGATGTCTGGTCGCGCCGCATGGGCAAGCTCTCAGGGCGGTTCGCCCACGCCGAAGGCTGGCACCGGCATTTGCACTGGGGGTTTTCGTCCACGGAGATGGACCCCCTCGCCAACGCGCTGCAGAGCGATTACCTCGTCAACCCACGGTTCCACGCGCCCCTCGTGGAACCTCCCCACAAAACACCCCATGCCAAGAAAACAAAGCGTCCTCGCACCTGACTGGTGGGATTACACCACGCTGGAGCGCGACCTCATTGAGGCTGCAGCCCGGCTCACGCCCGAGTCGCTGCGCAAACTATCGAGACCCGGGTTCCGCGTGGTGTTTTACGACACGCTGGAGGAATTCTACTGCGCCGAGGCATTGGAATACATCCACGCATGGAAAGAGGCCACGCCGGACAACCCGGCCGGCATCTGCGGACCCATTGGCCCCACCGAGCAGCTGCCGCTCGTGGCACGCATCGTCAACGAGATGGGACTCAAATTGCATCATGCGCATTTCTGGGGCATGGACGAGTGGGTGATTGGGGGCCGCGAGGTGCCCGTCACACACCCGCTCTCCTTTGAGCGGTGCGACCGGCAGTTGTGCTTTGATCGTATCAACCCAAGGCTCGTGATGCCCGACTCAAACCTGCACTTTCCCAAGGCCGACACGCGCGACTATCGCGCGAGTTGGGACGCGGGGGTGCGTTGCGTGGTGATGCAGGGCGGACAGGGCGACATCAAGCACTGGGCGTTTAATGACCCGCTGCCGCGCCGCGGCCGGCACAAGCATGCCCCGCCCACACCGGAAGAATACCGCAGGCTGGCGACGCGAGTGGTGGATCTGCACCCGGTGACAATCGCACAGAACGCGCGCACCAGCGGCGGCGGCAATGTCACCCTGGTGCCGCAACAGGCCATCACGGTGGGTCCCGTGGAGACATGGAAGGCCCAGAAAGTCTCCATCTGGCACGCGGGCACGCACGACAATCCCTTCGGACAACGGCTCACGGCCTTCATGATCTCGAAGAAGCTTGCCGACAGCGCCGTGCCCATGTCGCTATTGGCCGACCATCCCAACGTGCAGTTTAACTACTATCGCGGCGGGCTTGGCACCTGCGACGTGTCGATGCATTAGGCCGGGCGCACTTGGAAAAAGTCGCCGCCCTTGTGGCGCGCACTGTCGGTGCCCCAGTGGATGGGTTTCGGCAGTTTCTTAAAACGCGGCAGGTGCTTGGCACAATGGATGTACGCCTCGCGAATCTCCACCACCACCCAGCGCTCCACGCGCGGGCGCGCCTTGAGGCAGTCGGCGCGGATGGTCTCGGGCAAACCCGAACGCGCCAGCATGTCGCGATTCTCAACCACGCGCGCCGGGCCGTTGAGATGCAGTCCCACCGAGCTGCGCATGAAATCCACCAGCAACAACCCTACATGGCCGTTTTCGATGATGTTGCCCAGACTGGCCATCACGCCGTTGCCGCGATATTCCGGATAGGCAACCGTGCGCTCATCGAGCACGCGCACAAAACCAGGCGGGCCAGCGCGAACGGAAGAGTCGCATTCACCAGAGGCATCCGCCGTGGCGATGAACATGAGTTCCATGCGCGCGAGGAATTTGCGCATCGCGGGGTAAAGCCGGTCGCGCATCTGGCCGGAGTAGAACGCCCGCGCCTGAGCCCGCGTGCGGGCGTGCCTTTGCATGTGGCGTTCGCCCACTGTTCCGGCCCTAGGCCTGGTGCGTACCTTCCGCGGCATGATGGCGCTGCCTGTGCGCGGGATTGATCAAAGGCGGCTACCGCCGCTTCTTGGTTTTTGCCGCGCGTTCTTCTTCAATCGCTGCCTGCGCTGCGGCAAGTCGAGCCACGGGCACTCGGAAGGGCGAGCAGGAAACGTAGGTGAGCCCGGCGCGATGGCAGAACTTCACCGAGTCGGGATCGCCCCCGTGTTCGCCGCAAATGCCCAGCTTGATGCCGGGGCGCGACTTGCGGCCCTTTTCGATGGCGATTGAAATGAGCTGGCCCACACCCGTCTGATCAATGGACGCGAAGGGGTTTTTCTTGAAAATCTCTGCATCCTGATAGGTGCCGAGGAACGAGCCTGAGTCGTCACGGCTCATGCCCAGCGCCATCTGGGTGAGATCGTTGGTGCCAAAGCTGAAAAACTCAGCCGACTGGGCAATCTCGTCGGCCGTGAGTGCACCACGTGGCACCTCAATCATCGTGCCGACGGAGTAGCTGAGCTTTACTTTCTTCTCCGCCTGCACCTGCGCGGCGACCTCGTGGACAAGAGCCACCTGCAGATCCAGCTCCCGGCGAAAACCCACGAGCGGGATCATGATCTCAGGCTGACATTTCACCTTGGCCCGCACACACAGCGCCGCCGCCTCAAACACCGCACGCGCCTGCATACGGGTGATCTCCGGAAACTTGATGCCCAACCGACAGCCGCGAAAACCCAGCATGGGATTAAACTCGTGCAACTCCGTGACGCGCGCGTGGATTCTCTCAGCGCGGATGCCCAGCTTCTTGGCAAGTTCCGACTGCTGCTCCGGGGTGTGCGGCAGAAACTCGTGAAGGGGCGGGTCGAGAAAACGGATCGTGGCGGGCCGCCCGGCTAGAGCCTTGAAGATGCCGTGGAAATCCTCGCGCTGATAGGGCAGCAGCTTGGCCAGCGCCGCCTCCCGCGCACCGAGGCTCTCCGCCAGAATCATTTCCCGCATCGCGTCGATGCGGTCGCCCTCGAAGAACATGTG
>SXGS01172929.1_pt1 | contig 30350 bp, 21 predicted proteins | sample 3174681 | NCBI WGS metagenome assembly SXGS01 (sample SAMN11356861, study PRJNA531348) | freshwater metagenome | isolation source: freshwater sample F1-80 | place: China: Fuxian Lake, Yuxi | collected 2017-12-25 | reverse complement strand
CGAGAGCTCGCGCGTCAAACCGCCCTTCGGCATCGCGCAGATCGGCAAGTCCTGCCGCAACGAGATCACGCCGGGCACCTTCGTTTTCCGCACCCGCGAGATCGCGCAGGCCGAGATGGAGTTCTTCCTGCCGCCCGCCCAGAACGACCACTGGTACCAGTACTGGCGCAACGAGCGCCACTCCTGGTACATGGATTACGGCATCGATCCTGCCCGCCTGCGTCTGCGCGAGCACGCGGCGGATGAGCTGGCGCACTATTCGACCGGTTGCACCGACGTCGAGTACCAATATCCCTTCGGCTGGGGTGAGCTCGAGGGCATCGCCTGCCGCACCGACTTCGACCTCAAGCGCCACAGCGAGGCCTCCGGCAAGGACCTGCGCTACTTCGATCCCGAGACCAAGGAGAAGTACTTCCCCTGGGTCGTCGAGCCCGCCGCCGGCGTCGACCGCACCGCGCTGACCTTCCTGATCGATGCCTACGACGAGGAAGAGGTCGAGGGCGAGAAGCGCGTCGTGCTGCACTTCCATCCCGAGATCGCGCCCGTGACCGTCGGCGTGCTGCCGCTGGTCAAGAAGGAAGGCATGCCGGAGAAGGCGCTGGCGATCGATCGCATGCTGCGCGGCGCGCGCCTGGCGACCTACTACGACGAGAGCGCGGCCATCGGCCGACGCTACCGCCGTCAGGATGAGATCGGCACGCCGTACTGCGTCACGATCGACGGTGACACGCTCAAGGACGATGTGGTCACCGTGCGCCACCGCGACACCATGACGCAGGAGCGCGTCAAGGTGGCGGAGCTGGAGCGCTACCTGCGCGAGTCGATGCGCAGCTGGAAGCGCCCGGCCCGTCAGGGGAATCCGTCAGGTTGAACCGACCTGCTGAGCCGGCTTGTTGAATCGGTTCAGCAGCGCCGCGAGCGGCAGCGCTGCGTACAGCATCAGGATCGGGGCATTGCCGTCGCGAAAGCGCGGCGCGCCCCAGAAGATCAGCGCCGTGGCAAGGCAGGCAAGCATCAGCGAGTCCGCCATCCACCAGCGGGCGTCGCGCGGGCCTGTCCGCAGATGCCAGACAATCCCTGCGGCCAACAAGAGCAGGAACGGCGTCGTGCCGAACCACTGCAACAGCACATAGCTGCGGTTCTCGGAGTCGCGATCCGGCATCCAGAAGCGGCACAGGCGCCACCACAGCAGCCGGGGAAGTTCTTCCGCGTGTTCCGACAGCCAGTCCCGGCCCCACTGCCACTGCAGGCGATCGCGCTCCAGCTCACCGGATGCCGCCTGAAGCTGCGTCCAGCCCGGCAGCTGATCGCTCGCCACCCAGCCGCCGCGATGACGCTCCTCAAGCAGCACGCGATCGTTGTAGGAACCCCTGAAGGTCGGACCGCCGCTGGTCGTGATCAGCACGGGATGCTCCAGCGCCAGCTGATTTCGTACGGTCCAGGGCAGCAGGCACACGAGCGTGCCGGCGAAGAGCCAGGCGCCGAGGCGGCGCTCGCCGCTGCGCCAGCAGGCCAGCAGCAGCAGCGGCAGCGCCAGCAGTGCAAAGGGGCGCGTCAGGATCAGGGCTCCCAGGCACAGTCCCGCCGCGGGTGCCCGACGCTGCGCCGCGAGCAGCAGGAATGCCGCGAGCAGCGCCGTGAAGAGGTTCTCGGAGGCGAAGATCGTCGCCATGTACACATGCGGCGGATACAGGGCCATCAGCAGACCCGCCACGCGCCCTGTGCGCTCACCCGCCAGCAGGCTGCCCGCGCGCCAGGTGCAGTACACCGTCAGCGCGCCGAGCAAGCACAGGCTGAAGTAGGCCGCGAAATAGCTCTTGGCGCTCAGCGCGTAGACCAGCGCGAGAAACAGCGGAAAACCCGGCGCTCGGAACGCGGAGGGCTCGCCTGCGAGCTCGTAGCCATCGCCCGCGAGCAGGCTGCGGGCGAGCTCGTCGTAGTGGTAGCCGTCCTGGCCCATCTCGAAGCCGTGGAACTGCGTTGGATCACGCAGAACCCAGACTGCCAGCATGCGCACGCACAATGCCAGCAACAGCAATGACCAGCCGAAGCGGCGCGGGGTGGATCGGAACAGCACTGCACCCCATGTTCAGCCCAGCTGCACGGGAAAGGCAAGCACTTGCCGAAGTCCGTCGGCTGGGGTAGCAAGGGGAGGTGCGACGTGCGCTGTTCTGGACGCTCCTGATCGTGCTCGCGGTCCATGCGCGCTCGCTGGGCGGCGCCGCGCTGGTCTACGACGATGGCGCGCACGTGTTCAACAACCCGCTGTTTCTGCCGCCGGGTTGGCACGCGCTCGAGCGCGTGTGGTCGGCGCCCTTTGAAGGCCTATTTGCGCCGGTTGCGTACACGCTGTGGTGGCTGCTCGCCAAGCTTTCCTATCTGCTTTTCGGTGAACTGCGGCCCGTGCTGTTTCACGGCGCCAACTGGCTGCTGCACGCCGGGGTTTCTGCCTGCGTCTTCCAGCTGTGCGCACGGCGCGGAGCCGGTCCGCTGGGAGCTGCGCTGGGAGCGCTGTGTTTCGGGCTGCATCCCCTCTGCGTCGAGAGCGTGGCCTGGATCTCCGAGCTGCGCGGATTGCTGGCGGCGCTGCTGGGCCTGCTCGCCATCCTGTCTCTGCCGCGCGTCTGGCTCGCCACGCTGCTGTTCGCGCTGGCGCTGTTGTCCAAGCCCGCGGCGGTGGCGGTGCTGCCGATGGCCTGGCTGCTGGATCCGCGCGCCTGGCGCGAAAAGTGGCGCCTGCATGTCGGTTGGAGCGTCATGGTGCTGGCGCTGGTGTGGATTTCGACGCAGGCGCAGAGCGGCGAAGCGCTGCGCGTCGCCACCACTCCGGCAGAACGCGTGTGGATCGCGATCGATGCCCTGGCGAGCTACACCCGGGCCTGGCTGATGCCCGTGGATCTGTGCGTGGATGCCGGACGCAGCCCGCAGCTCGTGCTTGCGGAGCGCTCGTGGCTCTTCCGTGGGGCGATGCCGGGTCTGTTTTTGGGTCTGTTGCTGGTCGTGTGGGGCCTGTGGTGGCGTCGCTGCGGCGCGCGTGATCCACTGCTCAGCCTGTGCGCGCTGGCACCGGTGCTGGGCCTGATTCCCTTTGCATTCCAGAACACCTCCACCGTGGCGGATCGCTACGCATATCTGGCGCTTCTGGGGCCGGCCTTGAGCGTGGCGCGCTGGCAGGGGACGCTTCGCCGCGCAGCACGGCACGTGCCGGCGGGCGTGTTCGCCTTGTGCGCGCTGTTGTGGGTGCCCTTGAGCGTGCGGCAGCAGGGCTTCTGGGCCAGCGACACGGCCTTGTTCGAGCGCGCGCTGGCCGTCAATCCGCGCAGCGCGGTGGCGCACAGCAATCTGGGCCTGGTGGCGCTGCGGGAAGGCCGGCTGGCGGATGCGCGGGCGCAGTACGAGCAGGCGCTGGCGCTACGACCGGAGGATGCGCGTGCTCGGGCGAATCTGGGACTGTGTCTGTTTCAGAGCGGGCAGGTGCAGGCGGGATTGTCCGAGCTGCGCGCGGCGCTGGCCCTTGCGCCGGACTACTTGCGTGCGCGGGCCAATCTGGTGCGCGGACTGATGCAAACCGGCGAAACGGCGGGCGCGCGCGAGCAGGCTGAGGAGCTGGTGCAGCGCCATCCCGACAGCGCCGAGGCCTGGACGCTGCACGGGCAGGTCGCAGTGGCGGCCGGCGACCGAGCTCAGGCGCGCGCTTCGGCCCTGCGTGCGCTGGAACTGCTGCCGGGGTATGCCCCTGCACGAGCACTGCTGGGGGAGAACGGAGAGCTCGTACGGTGAACGCCGCACCGCAGGTTTTCAGCGGTTTCCTGTCCCAAACGGCCAGCTCCATGCGCTCACCTCCCTGCAGGGACATGAGCTCCGACCAAGCCGAAAGCCAGAGTCAGATTCAAGCCGCGTTGGAATTTGCCCGAACGGAACTGGGTCCGGCGAGCGAGCGCCTGATGGGCACACCCGCGGCTCAGGCCCTGCTGCTGACGCGTCTGCGTGCAGGCCAGAAGCTGGAAGATGCGGTGCTGGGCATCGCGCACTTGCATCTGCGCGAGGATCCACGGCTGGCGGATGAGTTTCTGACCCATTTTCTGGACGACGCGTACCGCAATGGACGTCGATTGGTGACGAGCGATTTGCGCAACTTCCTGGACACGGGTGATCTGGTGCACTCGGTCGCGGGTGATCTGTGGCAGGAGCTGACGGAACTGCAGTTCGAAGGCCGCGCGCAGTTCATGGCGCTGGTCACGCAGCGCCTGCGCTGGCGGGCCACGGATGAGGCGCGCCGACTGCGCCCGCGCGGGGGGCCGCCACCGGACGAGACGCCCCCGTCGCCGCGAGAGCTGATCGATGACGCTCCGCCGCCGGATGTCGCCCTGCTCGATCGTGATGAACTTGAGCAGCTGGTGCTGCGCCTGCTGCGCCTGCCGGAGCGGGATCAACTGATCCTGCGCATGTACCTGCGGGGTGAGTCCGTGGAGGCGATTGCCAGCGCCTGCCAGCTCAACTACGAAGCGGCACGCAAGGCGCTCCAACGTGCTTTGGCGCGCGCGCGCGCAATGGGTCCGGGTTAGGCTGGGATGCGCCGATGGCGCCTGTCCCTCAACCTCCCGCCTCGCCCGAACCGCCCGCATCGCCGGAATCTGTCGCTGCACGCTCGCGCCTCCTCGCCGAGGCCGCGTTCCGGGAATACCTGCGCCGGACTCGTCAGGGCGAGGCGCCGCGCACGCTGGAGTTGGTGAGCGAGCTCGATGAGGCGGCCGCGCGCGAGTTCCGTCAGATCCTGCTCGACTACAACGAGCTCAGCGGAGCCGGTTCCGGCGGCGGCACGGCTCGCGGCGTGCTCGATGCCGGTGTGCGCATCGGACCCTATCATATCCTGCGCGAGATCGGCCGCGGCGGCACCAGCGTGGTCTACGAGGCCGAGCAGGAAGTCCCGCGGCGGCGCGTGGCGCTCAAGGTGCTTCACAGCCATCTGGGAGAGTCCTCCACGGCTCTGGTGCGCTTTCGCAACGAAGCTCAGGCTTTGGCGCGCCTGCGCCATCCCGGCATCGTCGCCGTGCATGCCACCGGTGAGCATCATGGCCGGCATTGGATCGCGGAGGAACTGGTGCCCGGAGCGCGTTCGCTGGCCGATCAGATCCAGCTGTGGCGCGAGCGCGGAGCACTGCCGATCGAGCATGCGCGCGAGATGGCGACGCTGTTCCTGCAGGCAGCCGAGGCACTGGCGGCAGCGCATGCGGCCGGCGTGCTGCACCGCGACCTGAAACCCGCCAACTTGCTCGTCAACGATCTGGGTCAGCTGAAGCTGATCGACTTCGGTCTGGCGCGCATCGAGGATGAGCTGCCGCTGACCCGCACGGGGGAGCTCTCGGGCACGCCGTTCTACTTCAGCCCCGAATCGCTGATCGCACCCGTGCGGCTCGACGCGCGCTCGGATGAGTTTTCGCTGGGTGTCAGCTTCTATGAGGCATTGACGCTGGAACGGCCCTTTGAGGGCGAGTCGCTGCAGCAGATCCTGCGTGCGATTGAGCTTGAGGATCCGCTGCCGCTGCGCGCGCGGCGCCGTCAGGTACCGCGCGATCTCGAGGTGATCGTGCTCAAGATGCTCGAGAAGCGTCCTCAGCGGCGCTACCGCGATCTGCGCGAAGTGGCGCTCGATCTGCGCCGCTATCTGGATCATCAGCCGATCGAAGCGCGGCCGGTCGGGTCTCTGGGCAATGCGTGGCGTTGGTCGCGCCGCCATCCGGCGCAGGCGGTGGCGCTGCTCGCAAGCGGCGCAATCTCGCTCGCGTTGCTGCTGCTCCTGCGCTCCAACTCGGAGCTGCGCGTCGAGCAGGAGCGGGTGGGCGCGCTCAATGTCGAGCTCCTGCGGGTGCTCGAGGGCGTCGATCCGTGGAGCGAAGCGGCCGAAGGCACGCAGGATCAGGCGCGTCGCCTGATCCGCGAGTCCGCCGCCTATGCGAGCAGTTCGCGCGAAGCGCTGGCCTTGCACACGCTGGGCGCGCAGCTCCTGTGTGCCGCGGGTGCGCCGCGCTCCGCACTGGCGGAGCTGTCAGGCATCGAGAACGAGGTGACCGCGCTGAGTGATCCGCTGCTGGAACTGAAATGGCTGGAGGCTTCCCTGCGCGCCGCGGGGGAACTCGATCAGCGCGCGCGCGCCGAGTCCGTGCTTGGGCGCGCGCTGAATCTGCTGGAGCAGGAGCCGGATGCGGACCCCGGCGGTCAGCACAGGGCACGCCTGCGCGCTCAGCAGCAGTTGCATCGGCTCGAGGAAGAGCAGCTGGTTTCGCGCGAGGAGCTGGATGCCGCCGTGGCGGTGTTCGACCAGCGGCTGAGGGCACAGCTGCGACAGTCAGCGGGCAAGCCCGGGCTGGTGCGGGCCTATCTCGAGCTGGGGCACGCCGTGCGGGCCGCCGGAGACCTGCGTCGTGCGCATGGCGCATGGTCTCAGGCGCTGGCGCTGGCGCGCGCCAACTACGGGCAGGACTCGCGCCGCAGCATCGAGATCGCGCTGCTGCTGCTGGAGTCCTCCGAAGGCTACGCCGATGACTCCGGCTGGGTGCGTGGGATCATCCGCGTTGCCGATCTGCAGCGCGATGCCCGTCAGCGTCTCGAGCCTTTAGATCCGCTGCGTGCTCGTGCGCAGTGGCGCGAAGCTCTCGAGCGTGTGGACATGCAGTTGGGCGCCGCGGCGGATTCCGGTGCGTGGTGCGGTCTGCTCAGCGCCGAGTGCGATCTTCTGCAGGAACAACTCGGCTGGCAGCACGCGCTCGCGCTCCAGGCCCGCGTGGAGCACGATCAGCGCGTCTGGAGCGTGCTGCCCGCGGAGCAGGCGGTCGCTGCGCTGGAGACCACGCACGCGCTGCTGCTTGGGCGCTATCCGCAAGGTCACAGCCTGCGCTGGAAGCATCAAGTGCTGCTCGCACAGGCACTCCTGCGTGCCGGCCAGCGCGAGCGCGCCCGAGCCGTCGCACTGGAGGTGCTGTCGGCCTGCCTCGAGCGGCCGCTGTGGCGCGCGCAACTGGGCTCCGCGGCGTCGGAGCTGTGCTGGGCGCTCTACCTGTCCGGTGAACGCGCGGCCGCGGAGTGGAATGCCCGCCAGCTGCTCTCCGATCGACTCGAACGCAGGCAATGGCTGTCGCTGACCCAGGCTGCGCTGGAGGAGACTTGGGCATTGCACGCACTCCTGTGCGCGTCCGCCGGAATCGACTGCGATGCCGAGCTGTGGTCGGAGGTCTGTCGACGCTCCGGTGAAGCGCGCCTGTGGACGCCGGAACTGCTGCAGGCACTTGCCACTGGGGACGGAATCCGCCTGGAGGAACTGCAGCAGCGCAGGAAGTCCTGGCGCAGCGCGCTCGCCCTCGCCAAGCACTGCGCGGATGCCGGCGACCGTGAGCGCGCGAGTGCGCTGTGTGAGCTCGTCCCGGAGTCGAACGGGTTGCGGGCGGCTCTGCTGTGTTCCCTGACGGCGCGCTGATGGAGCGCCGGCGTCGTTGCAGGCTAGAAGCCCGCGGCCTGTCCGTCCTTGCGTGACTCGCTGGCGCCGTAGAAGGTGCGAGTGGCGCGATCGACGCGGATGGCCTGATACCCGCCGAAGTCACCGCGATTGAAGCCCACAGAATGACCGCGCTCGATGAGCCCGCGCACGGTCTCGTAGTCCCAGCCTGACTCGAGGAACACGCGGCCGCCGTCCTTCATGGTGCCGCCCGTGGGCTCGGAGGAGCCTTCATGCAGAATGCGCGGTGCATCTCCGGCCTCCTGCGTGTTCATGCCGAAGTCGATCATGTTGATCGCGATCTGCACATGGCCCTGAGGCTGCGTGGCGCCGCCCATCACGCCGAAGGCCAAATACGGCTCGCCGGCCTTGGTGATGAAGCCGGGGATGATCGTGTGGAAGGGCAGCTTGCGCGGCGCGTAGCTGTTGGGTCTGCCGGGGGTCAGATCGAAGAGCTCGCCGCGATCCTGCAGCACGAAGCCGCAGCCATCCGGCGTCATTCCCGATCCCATGCCGCGGAAGTTGGACTGGATCAGTGAGACCATGTTGCCGGTTGCATCGGCCGTCGAGAGGCAGATCGTGTCGCCCTGCTCGAGGATCGGCGGCCCGGGGGGAATTTCACGGGCAGCCTTGTCCGGACTGATGCGTTTGCGCTGTTCGGCAGCGTATTCCTTGGAGATCAGTCGCTGCACCGGCACGCGCATGAAGTCGGGGTCAGCGTAGTAGCGTGCGCGATCCTCGAAGGCGAGTTTCTTAGCCTCGAGGAACAGGTGCACGAACTGCGGGCTCGTCCGGCCGATCGCGCGCAGATCGTAGGCTTCGAGCAGGTTGAGCATCTGCAGTGCCGCGATGCCCTGTCCCGGCGGAGGAAGCTCCCACAGCTCGTAGCCGCGATAGCTCGTGGACACGGGGTCCACCCAGGTGGATGCGTGTGCGGCGAGGTCCTCGTAGGTGAGGAAGCCGCCCTGACGGCGCATGTAGGCGTCGATGCGCCGCGCGATCTCACCCTTGTAGAAGGCATCGCGTCCTTCCTTGGCGATGTCCTCGAGCACGGAGGCGAGCAGCGGATTGCGGAACAGCTCGCCGGTCCGCGGTGCGCGTCCGTCCGGAAGGAAGGTCGCGGCGAAGTTCTCGTAGTCCTTGAGCCGCTCGCCGTTGCGCTCCCAGTAGTGCGCGATCAGCTCCGATACGGGGAAGCCCTCGCGTGCGTAGCGGATCGCCGGCGCCAGCACTGCTGCCATCGGCAGCTTGCCGAAGCGGCGGTGCAGCTCAAACCAGCCGTCGACGCAGCCGGGAACGCTCACAGGCAGAGGTCCCAGCGGAGGGATGCTGCTCAGCTTGCGGCGCTGGAACTCCTCGAGCGTCAGCGTTGCCGGAGAACGCCCGCAGGCATTGAGCCCATGCAACTTCCGGGTGGACTCGTCCCACACGATCGCGAACAGGTCTCCTCCGAGGCCGCAGCCCGTGGGTTCGCTGAGCGCGAGCATGGCGTTGGCCGCGATGGCTGCATCGACGGCGCTGCCGCCCGCGCGCAGGATTTCCAGCGCAGCCTGAGTGGCTAGGGGCTGGCTGGTGGCTGCCATGCCGTTGCGTGCGATCACCTCCGAGCGTGTGGCGAAGGAGCGCCCTGTGATGCGATCACCGGGCAGGGCAAGCAACGCAATGGAAAGCAGTGTTGAGAGCATGGTCTCCAGAAAACCTCCGGCCGCGCGAGGCTAGAGCCCCGCGCGGCCGGAAGGAAGGGTCGGCTGTCGGCTATTGGAAGCGCTCAAGCACGCCCACGAAGCTCGCGCCCTGTCCGCAGGAAGCCGGAGTCCGCGGATAGAGCAGGCCGGCCTCACCGATCTGGAACACCGAGAGATCCGAGGTGCCTGCGTTGGCCGAGTAGAGGAACTTGCCCTGCGGATCGATGTCGAGGCAGGTGGGCTGGTAGCCCTCCTGATAGAGATCGCCCGGGGCGATCAGCGTACCCGAGTCGCTGATGCGGAAGTGGGCGACGTGGCCGTAGCTCTCGGTGTCCTTGTACGCCACGTAGATGCTGCGCTCATCGGGGGTCACCGCGATGGAAATCGGTTCAAAGCCAGCTCGCACCCCCGGACCTGCCAGGCTCAGGCCGCCGTTGGCGAAGCTGATGCGGAAGGGCACGGTGATGTTCGAGTTGCGCAGCGCGGCGTAGACGATGCGGCCGCTGGGCGGGAAGGCGAGTCCCCAAGCACCCGGAGCCATCTGAGAAGGCGCCGAGCTCATCGGGAGGCCCGAGTGGGCGTCAAGATCGTAGATCGTGATCGTCGCCGAGCCGGGTGTTCCGTTGCCGTTGTTGGCAACGTACAGGAACATGCCGGAGGGTTCGACGCCGACATAGACCGGGTTGTAGTCGGTGATCGCGCTGTCGATCAGCGTCAGCGCGCCGCTCTCCTGATCGATCGCGTAGGTGTTGAGGCGGCCGTCATCGCTTGTGTTGACCTCGCGGGCCACGCCGTAGAGGTAGCGGCCGCTGGCGTCCGCCATGATGTAGGTCGGGATGCCCTGAACCGGCATGCGGCTGATGGCAGCGATCAGTTGCCCGCTGTTCTTGTCGAGGCGATAGCCCTCGATCTCCTGGGTGTTGGGATCGATCACGTACAGGAAGCGCTGGCGGGGCTCGATGGTGAAGCAGCCGCGGCCGGGAGTCTCCTGGATGTCCTCGAGCAGCGTCAGCGTGCCGTCCACGGGGCTGGCCTGGTAGCGCATGATCGCACCGGACAGTTCCGCGCTCGCAAGCACTGCCGCGGTTTCCGTGCGCAGCGGGCCCTCGCCGCGCAGGACCGAGATGCTGGCGGGCTGGCCGCGCAGGTTCCAGTTGAGCTTCGGGGTCAGTGAGCCGCTCGCCGTGCGCAGCTGGTGAGCCTGGGCATCCAGCATCATCACGTGGCGCAGCATCGGATCCACGAAGGTCGCGCTCGTGCCCTCGCCGCCCTCGAGCGATTCGCCCAGACGCAGTGCACCCTGTTCGGTGAAATCGATCACGTGCGTGCGGTTGCCCTGCACATCGCTGGCATACAGGCGCCAGCCCAGCGCGTCGAGCTCCAGATCCCCGACCTGCAAGCCGACCGTGAGGCTGTCGGCGAGCGTGATCGCTCCCGTTGCGGCCTCGACGGGCAGGCGCAGGATGCTGGAGCTGTCGCGCATCGAAACCAGCAGCTGGCTGCGGCGCGGGTCGAAGACCAGGTCCGCCGGCTCCGAGCTGGCGAGCGTCAGGCCGCCGGAGAGCGCGCTCAACGCGCCATCTTCGGCGCGCTCGAGCGCCACCACCTGCGAGGCATTGCCGTTGCTCAGAGCCGCGAACAGGCGCGTGCCGTTTTCATCGAAGCACAGCGCGCGCGGCTGCATGCCGAGCTCCAGACCGCCGCCCGTCCTCTGGGCCACGCCGGTCTCCGGATCGATCGCGTAGTCCACGATCAGCTGGCCGCCCTGACAGGCGAGGTACAGGTGCTCACCATCGGGCGAGAGCGCCAGTTGATGGCTGTCACCGAAACCGATGCGGTCCTGCGTCAGAGCCTGCATCCAGCCGCTGAGCGGGTCGATGCTCCAGGTCACGAGGTAGCCGCCGGTCGTGGTGGAGTAGCCGAAGCGTCCGCTGCGGTGCGGCTGGAAGCCTTCCAACGTGCCGAGGGCGGGAGGCAGTGCCGCGAAACCACGGCGCTGCAGCGCGCCCTTTTCCACATCCAACCCGAGGATCGAGACGGTCGAGTCCGAGGGGCTCGCGAGATACAGGTAGCGCGGAGTGCGCTCGATCACGATCTCCAGCTGCGTGCTGACCGAACCGTAGGCATTCGACGCCGTCACGGTGTGCTGCGTGCGGGGGTGTTCGGCGAGCGGGATGCCGGAGATGTCACCGGAGCTCGCATCGAGCAGCAGACCCTGCGGCAGCGCAGGAGTGATCGACCAGTGCGTCACCTCGCCGCTGATCTGGGCCCGCAGCGTGGAGATGGCCACGCGCAGCATGCCGCTGGTGCGTTCGATCGGCAGGGTGGCCTGCTGGTCATCGAACTGCTGCTCGTAGCTGAGGCCGGAGGGCGGGAGGCCTGTGGAAGAATTTCCACCCTTGCCGCCACAGCTGGCGAGGGAAGTGAGAACGAGAAGAGAGAAAACGACGGTGGTGCGGTGAGACATTGCGGTGCGGGAGAGCAAGTCCTGGGCGCCGGCAGACCATTGCGGTGGTGCGCCTGCGCAAAGGGCTTCAAGCCGCGGTGTTGGCCTGGAGTTCTCGCCGTCCCGGTTCCTCCCCGGAACGACTTACCCTTCTCCTAAACCTATCTTGAACTTGGGTGTCTCGGGGCGGAAAGCAGGAAATTGCAATAAGGGGAGGGGCGCGTAGTTTTTTCGCGGTGCAGCCTAACCTCTTTGCAGCCGGGGGATTAGCTCCTGCGCCAGCGCCTTGGCGCGGATCACGCATTGGTCGGAATTGTCGTACTCGAAGCGCCCGAACCGGCCCAGCGTGATCAGGCCGACCTCATCCATCCATCCGAAGATGGCCTCACGGCGTTCAGCGTAGCGGTGGTCGAAGACCACATAGGCGTGGCGGATGTTGGTGCGGTCGGTGAACAGCACTTCGTCGCGGCGCAGCAGGCCTGCCGCGACCAGACCCGCGAGCACGTCGCCTTCGAGCTCGCCGCCCGGGTACGGCGAACCGCCCGGAATCGTCACCTCGCAGAGGAACGAGCTCTTGCCCTTGGGCGCGAGCAGCGGGCTGTAGTTCGACATGTAGGTGACCCGGTTGGTCGGGCCTTGTACCTCGTGGGGCAGGTAGATCCATGAGAGGTCGGGGTGCTCCCGGCGCTCCAGCGCCACGAGGATCGAAACCAACCCGTTGTACTCGAGCGTGCGCATCGCATCGGCCACGGCCGCCGGCAGACCCTGGATGATGCGCGGGAGGTCGGTCAGCGGCAGCGTGTTGACCACCAGATCGAAGTCCTCGCCGTTGACCTTCCAGCCGCCCTTGGTCTGGACGATCTCCGTCACCGGCGTGCGCAGTCGCACGCGCGCGTGCAGTGTGCTGGCGATGCCGTCGGCGATGGCCTGGAACCCGCCCTGACGCGGATAATAGAAGATCGATTGGTGGGTGTAGCCCTCCGTGCGGATGCCCACCGAGGAGCGCAGTACATCTTCCACCGGCGCATCCGGGACGCGGCCGGCGACCCAGTCGCTGGTGATGAAGTCGAGCTCACGCTTCCAGACCTTGGCGTTGTAAGGGTCCATGAAGTGCTGGGCGATGCCCTCGCCGAAGCGCCAGCGCACCCAGGCGCCGAAATCGCGCGGAGCGCTCGAACGATCGACCATGCGCTTGTGCCACGCGCGCACGTAGCCGCTGAGGCAGTCGAAGTTGGCCTGCGGCGGCAGATCCCCCAGTCCGTTCTCGAAGGGATAGTTGACCCAGCGATGCTCGAAGCGGATGCGCGTGTTGCGCTGCTTTTTCTCGAAGGCTCCCATGCCCCCGGTGGCTTCGATCATCCAGTTGAGGACGCTCGTGTCCTTGCTGTACAGGATGTGGCCGCCGGCGACGTCGTAGGTGAAGCCCTCGACGGTCTTCGACTGGCACAGGCCTCCGATGCGGCTGTCCGCCTCGAGGATGTGCAGCGACTGCGCGGGGACACCGCCTTCGATCAGGAAGCGGGCGAGTGACAGGCCGGAGATGCCGGCGCCGAGGATGGCGATCTTCAAGGCGCGAGGAGGATAGCCTCCGCCGCGCCTTCATACCAACGCCGGCTTCCCCGCCGGTTCAGCGCTCGCGCACCAGCGCCGTGCGCTCCAGCCCGCAGAGCGCCAGCGCGGGACCGGCATCCTCCAGCCAGCGCCGCGCATCCGTGACGTAGCCCGCGGTCGGCAGAAGTCCCGACTGCAGGCTGGCGAAGTAGGCGTTGAAGCCCTCCATCCAGGTCTCGCGGGCATACTTCGCCAGGCAGGAGGCCAGCGCCACGGGGAAGGAAACGGACTCGGCGCGCTCCTGGAACACGATGCGCATCCAGCGGGGGCCTTGGTGCTCTTCCACGAGGTACTCCGAGCGCTCCGATTCCTCCGCGACAATGCGCGTGCGCGCCAACGGAATCGTCGCATCCAGCAGCGCGGCGTAGCGCATGCGCCCGCCCTGGCGGTCGACGATCAGATCGACGCCTTGCGAGGCATGTCGCTGCCACAGCCGCTGGAAGAAGGGACTGAGCGCCTCCCACTGCGTGCGGCTCTTGGATTGAGTGCGCGCAAAGGAGCGATTGAGCTCGGCCGGCGCGAGAGCCCGGAAGCCCGCCTCGAGCAGTTCGATGTTGCGCTCCTCCAGCTCACGCGCGAGTGCCAGGCGCTGCTCGGCGAGCTGCGTGGCGCTTGCCGCCCACGGCAGGCGCGCGGGGTGGTGCGCATGCCAGGGCTCGCGCTCCGGCGAATCTTGCGGCGCGAGATCAGGTGGCAGTCCTGCGAACAACTGCTGCGCGCTGTGCGGGGCCGGCATGGTTCCTGCCAGCGAAAGAAAGGCCAGCGCCGTGGATTCCAGCCGTGCGGCACCGCGCGTATCGCGCGTGTAGACCTCCTTGGAGTCTGCGACCGCAAGGCGGCCATCGCGCTCGCGCGCTTCTGCGCTGCAGGAGCGCGGCAGTCGCTCCCAAAGGGCGTGCGTGTCGGCGCGCAGGGCGGTGAAACCCAGGCACAGCGGCCCCAGCATCGGACCCAGCCCGGCCTCATCGATGCCCGCAACCACGGCCGCACGGCGCGGCGCCGACACGGGCGGCATCCGGTCGGGCGGTGTCAGGTCGGGATCAAGATCGAAGAGGCCACCGCTCATCGACTCAGGCCGCGCCTTCGCGGCGTTGGCGCATCAGGATCAGCAGCGTGAGGGCGATGCCGCCGCTGACGAGCGAGATCAGCTGCGAAGTCGAGATCGCGCCGCCGAACCACAGTCCCCGCACCGAGTCGCCTCGGAAGAACTCGATACCGCCGCGCAGGATCGCGTAGCTGAAGAGGCAGGTCAGCGCGACCTGTCCGGCGTAGCGCCGGTGACGCAGCGTCCAGTAGCCGATCGCGGCGACGATCAGCGCCTTGATGCTCATCCAGTTCTGCGTGGCCCACAGCACCTGGCCGGCGTTCTCCTCGCCGAACAGGCTGCCCTCCGGCAGCACCTCCGGCACATGCAGCGTGATCGGCCAGGGCAGGTGCGCGTACTGCGGCGGCACGATGCTGCCGTAGTCATCGCCCACGAGATAGCAGCCGATGCGGCCCACCGCGAGGCCGATGAAGCCGGCGATGAGGCCCAGATCCAGCGCGTGCAGCACGCGCAGCTTTTCCATGCGTGCCTTCCACATGCCCAGTGCGATGGCACCGAACAGGCCGCCGTACATCACGAGGCCGCCGTTCCAGACCTTCAGCATCTCGATCGGATGCGCCACGAAGTCCTTGCCGACCGGGCTCTGCTGTCCGACCTCGACGATGATGTAGAGCAGGCGCGCGCCCAGCACCACGCCGAACAGGATCCAGACGGTGACGCGGGCCAGCCGTTCCGGATCCTCCTTCGGATCGTCGCCGTAACGCTCGGCGAGCTTGCCGAGGATCCAGGAGCCGAGCAGAAAGCCTGCCGCCAGCATGATCCCGAAGGAGCGCAGCGGAAAATCGAGGCCGGGGATGGTGTAGAGGATCGGATGCACGCGGGGCGCGATTCTAGGCTTGGCGAGCCTTGCCCGGCCACTCCCGACCGCTATCCTCTGCCCCTGATCCCACGCCCGTGAACCGCTTTCGATGAGTGATACCTTCGCCAACCAGGTACCGACCGCCAAGGTCTTTCTCGAGGGCCGCTATACCAAGCTGTGCCGCGATCTGCCGCAGACGGTGTTCTTCTGCCCGGAGTGCAAGGGGCACCACAAGCGCCGGCGCAACTGCGCGCGCTGCGAGGGCTTCGGCAAGCTGACGCGCGACAGCGTGCAGGAGCTGATCGGTTGGGTGGCCGGAGCTGCCTTCCGCACGCGCGAGAACAAGTTCCACGGAGCCGGTCGCGAGGACGTCGACGTGCGCATGCTCGGGCGCGGGCGGCCCTTCGTGCTGGAACTGGTCGGTCCGCGCGTGCTGGACGTCGATCTGGCCGCATTGGAGGCCGAGATCAATCGGCGCAATGAGGGCCGCATGCAGGTGCACGGTCTGCACTGGACCGGCAAGGAGCGCGTGCGCGTCATCAAGGAAACCCCGCACGCCAAGGAGTATCAGGCGCGCGTGGAGGTGAGCGGCACGCCTCTGCCCGAGCGGCTGCAGGCGCTCGCCGGACAGCGCATACAGCTGGTGCAGGAAACTCCGCAGCGCGTGGCGCACCGGCGTGCCGAGAAGGCGCGCGAGCGCTGGGTGGAGTACCTGTCGATCACGCCGCTTGAGGGCAGCGCGGACTATCTGGTGTGCATGCGCACCGAGCATGGCACCTATGTCAAGGAGGCCATCAGCGGGGAGAACGGCGCCTCGCGGCCCTCGCTCAGCGAGCTTCTGGGCGTGCCCTGCCGCTGCATCGAGCTGGACGTGCTGGAGATTCTCGATGAGCAGGGCGAGGCCGCCGCGCCGCTGGTCAAGCCCGATGTTTTCGGGGCAGGGCTGGACTGAGGCGGCAGCGGGGCTTTCGGGGTAGCCTGAAGGCGTGAGAAAGCTCGCGATCCTTGCACTGCTGCTGTCCGTGGCAGGCTGCGCCCAACCGACCCGTTCCCGTCAGTACGAGAGCTGGGTCGACATCGAGGGGAAACGCCATCCCAGGCCCGCGGGCATGGATGAGCAGGTCGAGAAGACCGGTGGTGCGGCAAGGCGCCGCTGGCGCGAGGCGATGCACGTGGCGCCGCCGGGTGTCGATTGGCGCGCGATCGAGCTGGAGAACCAGCGCGTCGAGATGGAGCGGCGCAATCAGCTGGGGCTGGCACCGGATCTCACGGCGCAGCGCTGGACGGAAGTCGGCAGCAAGAACCAGTCGGGTCGCGTGCACACAGCAGCGCTGGGGGCGGGTTCGACGTCCGCGGGCAAGGTCTACGCGGGCACGGATCTGGGCGGCGTGTGGCGCGCCAACGCCGATGGCAGCGGTTGGGAGCCGCTCTCGGACAATCGCTACGGCGGCGTGCATCAGATGGTGGTGGGACCGGGCGAGAATTCCGGTGATCCGGAATTGATGCTGGTTTCGACGGATTCCGGTTCGCTGCATGTCTCGCGCAATGACGGACAGAACTGGGAGACGCCGGCCGGACTGCCGACGATCACCGGCGTGCGCGGCCTGGCACAGCTTCAGGATGCCTCGCGCACGCTGCTGGCGCTGGTGATGATCAGCAACGGCGGGGGGCGCGCGCGCTTGTATGCCTCTACGGACTACGGCCGCACCTTCCAGCTGCGCTGGACCGCGCCGAGCGCCTATCCGGCCGCCATGTGGGTGCCGCGCAAGGGTGCCAGTGCCGCAACGCATGTGTACCTCGTGCAGAACGGCGTGCTGCACACCTCGGTCAACGGCGGCGCGAGCTTCACGGCCGGCGGCGCCATCGATGCCGCCAGTGATCGCGCGGTGCTGGCGGGCTCCGAGGCCGGCGCGCCGACGCTCTACGCCGCGGTGCGCAATGCCAACGCGTGGAAGCTCTATCGTTCGAACAATGCGGGCGCTTCATTCGCGCTGGTGCAGACGCTCACCGATTTCTTCGAAACGCTGGATGCCTCCAGCGTCGATCCCAACCGCGTGGTGTACGGCGGCGTCGAGATCTTCCGCTCATTCAACGGCGGCACGACCTTCACCAAGTTCAACGGCTGGGGCGAGTACTACGGCAATCCGGCCACGAAGCTGCATGCCGACAGCTTCGGTATTCGCATCGTGCCTCTGCTCGATTCCCCGATCGACAACGAGCGCTGGTACATCGGCACCGACGGCGGGCTGTACGTCAGCGAAGATCTCGGCGGCACGGTGCGCAACCTGAGCCTCACCGGCATGGGAATCGGTCAGTACTATTCGACGCTGACCTCAAAGAGCGCGCCGCAGCTGGTGCTGGCGGGTTCGCAGGACCAGGGCTATCAGCGCGGCTCCTGGACGCCCTGGTCGCAGGGGCCGTCGACGGACTTTGCGCAGCTGATCAGCGGCGACTACGGCCACCTCACCTCCTCCGACGGCAGCCACAATCTCGTTTACAGCACCTATCCGGGCTTCATCCTCGTTTCCGAGGGTCAGAACAATCCGGCGCTGTACTACCCGAGCTTCCCGAGCGGATCGAGCCAGCTGTGGCTGCCGCCGGTGGTGGCTGATCCGCTCTCGGCGACAAGCTTCTTCTTCCTCGGCAATCAGCTGTGGCGCTACACGCGCACGAGCACCTCGGTCTGGACGCCGACGGTCCACACGACCTTCAACTTCCTCGCAACCGGCGGCAGCTACCTCTCGGCGATGGCCTTCGCGCCGAGCGATGCGCAGCGCTGCTATGCGGTGACGGACAACGGTCGCCTGTTCTACTCGACGAATCACGGCACCAATTGGACTGCGGCAAGCGGCAGCGGACCGGGCTCACACTACTTCTACGGCAATGCGCTGGCCGTGCATCCCAGCATCTCGACCGAGGCCTGCGTCGGCGGCTCGGGCTACGGTCTCGCCGGCGTTTGGCGCACGGTCAACGGCGGCGCGAGCTGGAGTCCTCTGGGTTCCGGTCTGCCGCAGACGATGGTGTACGACATCGCCTACGCCGAGAACGGCAGCGGCGATCTCTACGCCGCCACGGAAGCCGGTCCCTGGTGGTGGCAGCGCAGCACGAATACCTGGAACAACCTGCAGTCGCTCGGCTCTCCGATGACGGTCTGGTGGTCGGTCGAGTCGGTCAACTACGGGCAGAGCATGCGCTTCGGCTCGTACGGGCGCGGCATCTGGGACTATGCGATTCCCGCTGGCAACGGACCGCAGTGGCAGAGCTACGGCGCGAGCCTGCCGGCTCCGCATGTGCTGACTCTTTTCAGTGCGCAGCTGCCGCGGATGGGCCAGGAAGTGAGCTTCACGGTGCAGCATCCTGCTCCGGGCGCGCGCACCGGCTGGGTCTTCTTTTCGTCGAGTCCCGGCTCGCAGCCGGTGTTCGGCGGTCATGTGCTGCTCGGTGCCATTCAGGGCCTGCAGCGCGTCGCGCTCAATGCCAGCGGACAGGGCAGCGCGCGCTTCACCTTCCCGAACGACATTGCGCTATTGGATCAGTCGATCTACTTCCAGGCGCTGGTCAACGACTCCGCGCAGGGCGGCGGTTACGCCTTCTCGAACGGACTGCAGGCCGTGCTCGGGCTCTGAACGTCAGACGATCACGCCCATGATCTGGGCTTCGAACACCAGATCGCCGCGCACATAGCCTTGCGCGGCGTAGGTGAACATGCGCGAGCGCATGCGCACCGGCTGGGCGGCGAAATACATGCGCACGCCCGGCTCGACGATGCCGCGGAAGCGCACTTCATCGAGACCGCCGAAGCCCAGAAAGGTCTCCGGAGGGCACTGCGAGCGCACCACGTAGTCGTACGTCGACAGCTGCGCCGCCGCTTCGCACATCAGGGCGCCCGGAAAGATCGGCCGGCCGGGGATGTGATCGGCGGCCCACCAGTCATCCGCGCGGATGTCCTTGTAGCCGACGATGCGCGCGGGCTCGAGCTCCTGCAGCACGATGCCGTCGAGCAGCGCGAAGCGGCCGCGCTGCTTGATGCGGGAGAGGATCGCGGCGCGGTCCGCGACCAGGGGCAGGGCTTCGAGGCTGGCAGGATCGATCAGCGGGAGTGTCGGCATGGGGGGCGCGTGAGTCTACGCGCCGGGCCAGCCCCGGGCTAGGATCCTGACCCACGCCGCCATGGATGCCACTCTCATCGCCACCAGCATCGATCGAATCAACCGCGAGTACGCACGCCTGCACACGGCCAAGGAAGATGCCTTCTGGACTTCGTACATGGGGCTCGACGCCGATGCGGGCCGTGCTCGCGCTGCCTTGAGCGAAGCGGAGGTCGCGCTGCATCAGTTTCTCAGTGATCCTGCACGGCTGGCCTCCGTGCGCGAATGGACGCGTGCGGCCGAGGCACTGCTGGATCTGTCCGACACGCGCGCGCATCCCTCAGAAGAGGACTTCGTGGCGCTCTCGGGCTGGATGGCGACGCTGGAAGCGCATGTGATCGAGAATCCGCAGGCTCGACTGCTGGCAGAGGAACTGATCGAACAGGAAGGGCGGCTGGCGCTGGCGCGCGGCAAGCTGGAGCTGTGGAGCGAGGATGCGCACGGAGTGCGTCAGCCGGCGAGCTCCGTGCGACTGTCCGCGCTGCTTGCCAACGATCCCTCCGAGCGCGTGCGGCGCAGCGCCTGGCACGGACTGCGCTCGATCGAGTCGCACCTGCTGGAGCACGGTTTTCTCGAGCTGGTCAAACTGCGCAATCGCTTCGGGCGGCTGACCGGCGGCGAGGACTGGTATGACTCCAAGGTGCGACGCGTCGAGGGCCTCACCAAGCAGGAGATCTTCGCGTGGCTGGAGGAGCTCGAGCAGCGAACGCGGGTGCGCGCCGAGGCTTCGCTTCAGGAGTTGCGCGCGAAGAAGGGCGCGGAGGCGCTCTTGCCCTGGAACACGCGCTTTGCTTCCAGTGGTGACATCGCGCTGCTGCAGGATCCGCACTTCCCGTTCGGCAAGGCGCTCGAGCGCTGGATCCGTTCCTTCGGCACGCTGGGAATCCGCTATCGAGGCGCGACGCTCGTGCTCGATCTGGTCGACCGACCCGGCAAGTACGAGAACGGCTTCATGCACGGCCCCGTGCCGGCGTGGGTGGATCGGGGCCAGTGGATACCGGCACGCATCCAGTTCACGGCCAACGCGATTCCGGGACTGCCGGGCGCGGGACGGCGCGCGACCGACACCCTGTTCCACGAGGGCGGTCACGCGGCGCACTTCGCCAACATCGTGATGCCCTCGCCCTGTTTTGCGCAGGAATTCGCGCCCATGTCCGTCGGTCACGCCGAGACGCAGTCCATGCTGCTGGAGTCGCTGCTCGAGGATCCGCTTTGGCAGCGGCGTCATGCCCGCACGAGCGCCGGCGCGGCCATGAGCGAGGAGCTGATCCTGCAGGGCATTGCGGTGCGCCAGCCGATGGCGGCCTGGAGCCTGCGCTCGATGCTCAGCGTCTGCTTTGCGGAACGCGCGCTGTACGAGATCCCCGATCAGGAACTGAGTGCCGCACGCGTGCTGGAGGAACTGCGCGCCGTGGAGCGGCGTCTGCTGCTGCTGGAGCAGGGCTCACCGCGGCCCGTGCTCTCGGTGCCGCACCTCGCTTCGAACGAGTCCTCGGCCTACTACCACGGCTATGTGCTCGCCGACATGGCGCTCGAGCAGACCTCGCAGTTCTTCCGCCGCCGCGACGGCTCGCTGGTCGACAACCCGCGCGTGGGACCCGATCTGGCTGAGCACTATTGGCGCAGCGGCAACCAACTGCCCTTCCGCGCGCTGGTGGAGAACCTCACGGGCGCGGATCTGGGTGCCGAGGCGCTGGGCTTGCGCGTCTCACGCGACGCCGCACAGGCGCAGGCCGAGGCCCGCGCCGTCCTGCACGATGCTGCGCCTGCCGCGAGCGGGGACTTCCCGGCGCTCGAAGCGCGGATCCGGGTGGTGCACGGCCATGAGACCATCGGCGAGGCGGGAGACGGGGAACTGGACCGGCTCTGCGCGCAGTTCGAGAGCTGGATCGATGCCCGGCAGCGCGGCTAGCGCAGCGCTGCTGAGCACGCGCGGCTAGCGCGGTGCGGCTGATGTGCGCGGCGTAGCCGATGTGCGCGAGAGCGCGCGCAGGAAGGCCGCCAGATGCGTCACCTCGGAGCTCGAGAGATTCAGCGGTTTGACCTCCTGTGCCAGCCCGGGATTGGCCCCTCCGCCGCGGTTGTAGAACTCCACGACCTCTTCCAGCGTTCCGAGTGAGCCATCGTGCATGTACGGAGCGCTCATCGACAGTCCGCGCAGCGTGGGTGTCTTGAACCTGCCTGTGTCCTGCGGAGCCTGCGCGAGAGCGCCGATTCCTGTGTTGTGCAGGCGCTCATCGCTGAAGTTGGGGCCGGAGTGGCAGCGCCAGCAACCGCCCTTGCTCTCGTAGATCCAAAGTCCCAGCCGCTCTTCGACGCTGAGGGCCTCGAAATCGCCTTCCTGAAAGCGATCGACCGGGCTGTCGCCCATGCGAATCGTGCGCTGGAAGTCGCTCAGTGCGCGCGCCAGCAGTGCACGTGTCGGCGCGCTGGCGTAGGCGCTTTCGAACAGCGCGCGGTACTCCGCGGAGTCGTTGAGCTGCTGTTCCACATCCTCCAGGCGCCTTCCCATCTCGCGCTCGTTGGTCAGCGGTTCCAGCGCCTGCTCCTCGAGCGAACCCGAGCGTCCGTCCCAGAAGAACGAGCTGCCCAGCGCGCGGTTGAGCAGCGTGGGGGAGTGCAGCGTGGACAGTCGCCCGTGGATTCCGACGCTGCGCGGACGAGGGTCGGAGAATGCATGCTCCGGCAGGTGGCAGGAGGCGCAGGAAACCTTGCCATCCGCCGAGAGCGCCGGGTCGAAGAACAGCTTGCGGCCGAGTCGCGCGCTCTGCGGATCCACCGGCGGCAGCTCGCCCAGCCCGTAGGGCACCGTCGCGCCGAAATCATCCGGCAGCGTGTCCTTGACCGCATGCGGCGTCTGCGTCTGGGTGAGGATCAGGACTGCGCAGAGGAACATGGCGGGATCACTGCTGCGTGCGGGCGAGGCGCAGGACCAGCTCCGTCTGCTCGCCGCTGACCAACTCCACGTCCCCACGCGCGCTCAGTGCCTCCACCTCATCGCGCGCACTGATGCGCCATGTGCCCGCTTCCATCCAGCGCAGCGTGCATACGCCCTGTTCATCGCACAGGTCTTCGAGGTGGCCGCGCGGGCGGCCGAAGCCGCTGAGCTTCACGCCGCGCGCCGGGCGCCCGAGCAGATCCACGACGCGCACGCTGAGCGTGGTGCTCGGAGGCAGCTGTACCGGGTCCATGCCCATGCGCGGTGCCTGAAAAGCGATCATCCTGTGGTGCAGCAGTGACTGCCCCGCACCCAGGAACTCCAGCTGGTATTCGCCATCGGGCACCTCCGCGAACTGCCACCGGCCGGAGGGATCCGACCATGACTCGCGCACCTGCTGGTTGACAAGCTGCGTGAGTCGCACGCGCACCTGCTCCGCCGGCAGTCCCTGCGCATCGATCACCGAGCCTTCCAGGAAGCCCGCCATCGAGAGCTGCGGTTGGGCGAACTGGTCCTCCGCGCCGCGCACCAGCAGCACATCACAGGCGAAGGAGTTCATGCCCTTGGCCTCCGCGCGCACGGCGTAGCCCGCCAGCGGCAGGTCCTCAACGGTGAAGTCCCGCTCGCCCGCGGAGAAGCGCAGCTTGCGGCGCACGGCACGCTCGGAACCCTGCAGGAACGGATGCGGCTCCACGATCAGGTCCCACTCGCGCGGCATGGCCATGCCCGGCGGCAGGGCCACCGAGCCGCGGATGCGACCCCGGCCGTCAAAGGAAGGCACGATCGGCGTGTCCGGTGCCTGATTCGCCCGCTGGGACTCGCCCGGCAGCTCGATCCGGACCACGGCATCGCCGGGCAACACGACGACATCGTGCGGTCGCGACTCCGACTGGCGCTCCGGCGCCTGCGGTGCGGCATTTTCGGGTTTCCAGCCGAAAAACAGCAGCAGGGCGCCGCCCGCCGCGGCAGCCAGGGCGATCCAGAGCAGCCAGCGCGTTGACGGCTTCGCTTGCGCTTGCGTACCTTCGCCTGCGTTCATTCCTCCACGATCTTACTCCTCCGCACTCATCGCCACCAATCGCCGCCCATGCCGAACCGTGTGAGATCCGTGTTGATGTCGCTTTTGATGTCGCTGCTGATGGCGTGGTTGCTGCCCGTGTGCGGGCTCGCTGCGGCACAGGGGCGCGTCGTACTGCTGGGCTTTGACGGTGCGGACGCGGCCACCACGCAGCGTCTGATGGACGAAGGCAAGCTGCCCAATCTCAAGGCGCTCGCCGAGCAGGGCAGCTTCCTGCCGCTCGCTTCGACCTGCGCCGCGGAGTCACCGGTGGCCTGGGCCTCCCTCAACAGCGGTCAGAATCCGGGCAAGACCGGCATCGCCGGTTTCGTGACGCGCCGCTTCGACGGCTCCGGCGAGGCCTACCCCGATGTCGGATTCCAGCGCACCGAAACGCGCGCGCTGAAGGACCTGCCCTTGCCCGTGTGGCAGCGCATGCTCGTGACCTGGCCGACGACGCAGGCCATGTGGATCGGCGGCGCGGCTGTGGCGCTGGTGCTGGCCGTGTTCCTCGGTCTGTTCCTGCGCGTACGCTGGATGCTCGCGCTGCCGATCGCGGCGCTGGTTGGCGTCGGCGCTGGCATTGCCGTCCAGCGCGGCGCCGCGGCGCTGCCCTCGAAGGTGGAGAACATCGTCGCCAACATCACGGCCGTCGGAGGTTTCTGGGAAGATGCCGCGCGCCACGGCGTGCACTCGGTCGTGATCGACGGTGCGATGACATGGGATCGGCCCGAGGTCGAGAACGCGGCGGTCCTTTCGGGTCTGGGAGTGCCGGATGTGCGCGGTGAATACGGCTCGTGGTGCAAGTACAGCACCGATCCGGCGCTGCTCGCCGTCGGGCGTGCGCCGCAGATGAAGCCCACCGGCTCGGGCGGGCGCATCTTCCGCGTCGACGAGCGCAACGGACGCATCGAGGCGTTCCTCTACGGACCCTACGACCCGATGCGCACCGATGCACTCGAGCGCCGCATCGAGAGCCTGCGCGAGGAGCTGCGCAGCACGCAGCGGCCGCCGGTCGAGGAGCGCATGCTGATGCGCCAGAAGCGCGATCTCGAGGAGGAGCTGGCTGACATCAGGGACACGCAGGCCGGCGGAGAGAGCGATGAATACCGGCTTTTCCTTCCGCTCGTGATCGAGCGCGACGGCACCCAGGCCGTGCGCGTGACACTCGACGGCCAGACACAGACCTTGCGCGAAGGACAGTGGTCCGAGTGGTATCAGCTGCGCTTCGCGGCCTCGAGTCTGTACGCCTTCCACGCCGTCACGCGCCTCAAGGTGCTGCGTCTCAACGAGCCCTTCGAGCTGTTCGTGGACTTCCTGCACCCCGATCCCGCGCATCCCAACCCGCACCAGCCGATCAGCCAACCGCTCTCCTTCGCGGCCGAGCTGGCGCGCGAGATCGGCGGGGACTACGAGACGGTTGGCTGGGCCTGCCTGACGCACGCGCTCAAGGATGATCGAGAGGGTCTGCGGACGATCGACATCCGCACCTTCCTCGAGGACATCGAGTTCACGCATGAATGCCGCCGCAAGCTGGTGCACGCGGCGCTGCAGCGCGAGGACTGGCGCCTGCTGGTGGCGATCGAGAGCACGCCCGACCGCGTGCAGCACATCTGCTACCAGTACTCCGACCCGCGCCACCCGCTGTACGACGCGGCGGTCGCGGACTCGACCGTGCGTCTGTTCGGCGAGGAAGTCCGCCTGCGCGATTGTATCGAAGCGAGCTACCGCTCGATGGATCGCCTGGTGGGGGAGGTGCGCGCCAAGCTCAAGCCGGAAGACACGCTCCTGATCAGCTCCGACCACGGTTTCGAGAGCTTCCGACGGCAGTGTCACCTCAACAACTGGCTGGCGGAGAAGGGCTACCTGGTGCTGCGCGACGAGCTGACGCTGGCCGATGCGCGCTTCCCCGACTACATCGACTGGAAGAAGACCAAAGCCTACGCCATCGGGTTGGGCACGATCTTCCTCAACGTGCAGGGACGCGAGAAGGAAGGCCGCGTCGCGCCGGCGGATGTGCCGGCTCTGCTCGATGCGCTCGAGCGTGATCTGCTTGCCAGCGAGGACAACGGCGTGCGCAGTGTGCGCACGGTCGAGCGCATGGCGAGTGTCCACTCGGGTCCCTTCACGGGCGACATGGCCGATCTCATGGTCGGCTTCGAAGAGGGCTACCGCGTCAGCTGGTCGACGAGCTCGGGCGACATCCGGCTGGAGGAGCGCGAGGACGGCAGCGTCGGACTCGCGCCGACCTACACCGACAACCGCCTGGCCTGGTCGGGCGATCACGTCTCCGTGAGCGGCGAGCTGGTCCACGGCATCCTGTTCTCCAGCCGCAGGCTCAAGCCGCTGCCGGGCGTGCCCGACCTGCTGCATGTCGCGCCGACCGCGTTGCGTCTGCTGGGAGTGCCGATCCCCGCGAGCTACGACCGGCCGCCGCTGGAGCTCGAGCGCTGAGCCCTCGTCCCATGAGCGGTCCGCAGCGCCTGACTCCGCTGGAATTCGCCCGTCGACGAGCCGCCGGCGAGCGCTTGGAGGTGCTCGATGTGCGCGAACGCTCCGAGCTTGCCATCGCGCCCTTCCCCGGTGCGCGCTGGATTCCGCTGGGCGAATTGCCTCGACGCGTGGAAGAGCTCGATGCCTCCCTGACCTGGGTCTGCCTGTGCCATCACGGGGTGCGCAGCGCCCAGGCCGCCGCCTTTCTGGCCGCACAGGGCTTCGAGCCGGTCTGGAACCTCAGCGGGGGGATCGAGCGCTGGAGCCTCGAGGTCGATCCCGCCATCCCGCGCTATTGAGCCCGCTGGTGCTTGGATCCGGGCAGGCCGCTCTCTAGAATCCCCCGCCTCCCCTCAAACCCTCCCCGGGCGCGCCCGCCAAGCTTCATTCCGCGGACGCAGCGCCCATCCCCGGCACGAGCACCCTGACATCCGGCCGGGCTTCACAACCTGCTTTTCCAGACGAACTGAAGACGACTCGACATGACGCACCCTGATCTGATCGAACGCATCACCCGCTCGCTGGCCTACATGCTGCGCCACCAACCCGAGCAGTTCGACCTGCAGCTCGACGAGTACGGCTGGGCGGACCTCGAGGAGGTCGTGCGCGCGCTGCACGAGCGCCTCGGCGAAACCGTCAGCGCGGAAGACGTCTCCGATGCCGTGCACTCCGGCGATCGCCAACGCTACGAGATCGACAGCAGCCGCATTCGCGCGCTGTACGGCCACTCGATCCCGGTCAAGCCCGGCGAACCCGCGCGTCCGCCGGAGCAGCTCTATCTGGGCCTGTCGCGCCGCGATGCCGATCGCGCCGAGCGCCACGGCTTGCGCCCGGCGCGCCGCCAGTTCCTGCACCTGGCACTGTCGCGCGAGGACGCGCTCGAGAGCGCGCGCCGCAACTTCGACGACTGCGTTCTGATGGAAGTCCAGGCCCTCGACGCCTGGGAGGAGGGCATCAACTTCTACGACCGTCGCGCGCTGTTCCTCTCGGACCCGATTCCGCCGCACCATCTCGTGCGCCTTGAGCCGCGCCAGCAGGCGCAGGCCGCCGCCGAGGAAGCGCAGGAGGAGCACGAGCATCACGAGCACGAGGAGGGCTTCGAGCCGGAAGCCGAGTCCTCCGGCGAGGGGGAAGGCACCCCGGCGCACTCGCATGCGGATGAGGGCGGTTCCCGCCGCCGCGGACGTCGCGGACGCCGCGGGCGCGGCCGTGGTCGTGACCGCGAACCGCAGGGCGGCGGCGATCGTCCGGCCTTCCGCGAAGAGCGTCCGAGTCACGACGATCGTCCTGCGCGCCGCGATGAACCGCGCCGCGAGGAGCGCCCGGCCTATCGCGAGGAGCGGTCGGCGTACCGTGACGAACCGCGCCGTGACGAGCGTCCCTCGTATCGCGACGAGCGTCCGTCGCACCGCGACGAACCGCGCCGTGACGAACCGCGCCGTGACGAACCGCGCCGTGACGAACCGCGCCGTGACGAGCGTCCCTCGTACCGCGACGAGCGTCCGTCGTACCGCGACGAGCGTCCCGCCTACCGCGAGGAATCGCGTCGCGAGGATCGCCCGCGCCGTGAGGACTCACGCCGGGATGAACCGCGCCGCGAGGATCGCTCCTTCCGCCGTGACGAGCCGCGCCGTGACGAGCCGCGCCGTGACGAGCCGCGCCGTGAAGAGCGTCCCGCCTATCGCGAAGATCGCCCGGCTTTCCGCGAGGATCGCCCTCGTCGCGAGGATCGCCCGGCCCGCGCACCGGCCCGCGCCCAGAGCGATGACGGCTTCGGCGAGGGTCTGCACGAGGAAAGCGCGCCGCCGCGCCGCGAGCCCGTGCGCTCCGCACCGCCTCCGCCCGCTCCGCGCACTCCTCCGCCGCCGCGCGCGGTGGAACCTGAGGAGGACAATTTCGGCGCCGGTCTGTGACCGCCCGAGCGGACTCTGCCCGCATGAACCCGCGGCCCGCGCGCCTTCCGAAGGGCTTTGCCCGAGAGGTGCGCGGGCCGTCGTATTGCCTGCGTGCGCTTGAGCTGGATTCGTTTCTTGCGGAGCAGGGCTACACGCTCGCCGGCGAAGTGCACACGCGCCGAAGCTCGCTCACGGGACGCAAGCCGCTGGAGGAACTCGACACGCCTCAGGGCGTGCTGGTGCTGCGCCGCTTCACGCATGGCGGCTGGCTGCGCGCGCTGAGCGGCCGTCGCTTTCTCGATCCGCTGCGCCCGCTGCGCGAGCTGGAGTTGTGCGAGGCACTGCGTGCGCGCGGAATCGGCGTGCCACGCATCGTCGGCGCGCGCGCGCGGCGCCTGTTTCCGCTGGGATTTGCGCTCGATCTCTTGAGCGTGCGCATCCCCGCCGCGCGCGATCTCGACGCGCTGCGCGTTGATCCAAGCGTTACGCTGCGCCCGCTGGCGCGCGAGCTCGGGGCGTTCGTGCGCCGCATGCACGCCGCGGGGCTGTACCACGCCGATCTGACCACCAAGAACCTGCTCGCGACACCGCAGGGTCTCGTGGCGATCGATCTCGACCGTTCGCGATTGGAGCCGGCGGCGCTGGATCGCGCGGACCGCGTGCGCAATCTGGAGCGCCTGGCGCGCTTCGTGCTGCGCCGTGAGCAGCGCGAGGGCGGCCGGCTGAGCCTGCGCGATCAGCTGGCCTTCCTGCGCGCCTACGAGCCGGAGCGCAGCGCGAGGCGAGAGCTTTTCCGCGCCCTGCTCGCGCGGCGCGGCCGCAGCCTGTGGTGGCACCGGCTGGGCTGGTGGCTGGAGCGGCGTGTCGCGGCCCCGCGCTAGCGGGTTGCAGGCCTGAAGAACTGCGAAAACCGCGCCGGATTCGGCTAGGCTAGCGGCCATGGCCGATCTGCTCTTCGTGGACAACGATCCGCGCCTGCTCGAGTTGTTTGCCCTGTTTCTGCGCCGGCGCGGGCATGTGGTGCGCACGGCGGCAAGCTTCAGCGCGGCGCGCGAGGAGCTCGCGCAGCGCCGGCCGGATCTGCTGCTCTCCGATCTGGAGCTGGGCGCGGAGCGCGGCGATGAAGAGCTCGCGCGGCTGTGCAGTGACGGCCACCTGCCGCCGACGCTGGTGGTCTCCGGCTATCTCGATGCGGCGCTCTCCGAGCGGCTGCTGCGCCTGCCCGGCATCGTCGGCACGCTCGCCAAGCCCTTTGATCTCGCGACGCTGGAAGCGCGCATCGGGGAAGCGCTGGCCGTTGCCCAGGACCGCGCCCATGACCGCTCAGAGGACCGCGCGCAGGCAGGCTCACCGTGACGCGCCTGCGCTGGAATACTGCGGGAGAATCGCACGGGCCGGCGCTGCTCGGCATTCTCGAGGGTCTGCCCGCCGGACTGGAACTCGACTGGGAGCGCGTGCAGCGCGAGCTGACGCGCCGACAGGGCGGCTACGGACGCGGGGGCCGCATGCGCATCGAGCAGGATCAGGTTGAGGTGCTGAGCGGAGTGCGCGCGGGGCGCACGCTGGGCTCACCGCTCGCGCTGCGCATCGCCAACAAGGACGCCACCATCGAGCGCCTGCCCGTGCCCGACAATCCTCGTCCGGGCCACGCCGATCTGGCGGGTTGCCAGAAGTACGCTCATCAGGATCCGCGCGCCGTGCTCGAGCGCGCCAGCGCGCGCGAGACCGCGATGCGCGTCGCCATCGCGGCCTGCGCGCGGCAGGTGCTGGAGCGCTTTTCCATCGAGGTCTTCGGCTGCGTGCGGGCGCTGGGCGGGGTCGAGAGCAGCAGCGAGCGCTTCGAGCGTGCCTTCGCCGCTGCGCGCGCGGAGCGCGAAGCCGTGCGCGCGGGCAATGAGTTCTATCTGCTGGATGCGACGCTGGAACCGGCACTGCGCGAGCGCGTCGATGCCGCGAAGGCGGCCGGAGACACGCTGGGGGGCATCGTCGAGGTGCGCGCCTTCGGTCTGCCGCCCGGGCTGGGCAGCTACCAGAGCGCCCCCGAGCGACTGAGCGCCAGGCTGGGTGCCGCCCTGTTTTCGATTCCGGCCATCAAGGGCGTCGAGATCGGACACGGCTTTGCTCTCGCCGGCCTGCCCGGGTCCAAGGCCCACGATCCGATCCGCGCTGCGGCAGGAGAGGAAGGTCCCGGCCGCTACCGCCGAGAGTCCAACCGGGCGGGGGGCCTGGAGGGGGGCATGAGCACGGGCGAGCCGCTGGTCCTGCGGGCCGCCATGAAGCCGATCCCGACGCTGCGGGACGGCTTGGGCAGTGTGCGCTTCCACGATCTTTCACCAGTGAAAGCGACCTACCAGCGCTCCGATGTCACTTCCGTTCCAGCCGTCTCGGTGATCGCCGAGGCCATGGTGGCACTGGAGCTCACGGCGGCCTTTCTGGAGAGCTTTGGAGGCGACTCTCTGGAGGCGGTCGAGGCCTCCTACCAGGCCCACCATGAACGCCTCCGTCGGGTCTGAGCCCTTTTTTTGCTCCCGACCCTTGACGGGGGGTGCTTCTTCCGTATCCTGTCACGCTCACTTCGCCGGACGGGGTCACTCCTGCCCGGTCACAGAAGTGCCGAAAAGCACGAGTGTCGACAGGCTAGATGGTTCACGCCAGCGTAGCTCAGTTGGCAGAGCACCTGATTT
>SXGS01585425.1_pt1 | contig 30360 bp, 30 predicted proteins | sample 3174681 | NCBI WGS metagenome assembly SXGS01 (sample SAMN11356861, study PRJNA531348) | freshwater metagenome | isolation source: freshwater sample F1-80 | place: China: Fuxian Lake, Yuxi | collected 2017-12-25 | reverse complement strand
GCGAGTGGATAAGGTTGACCCCCCAACTTCGACCTGTCACCCCGTCGCCAAGCGCCGCTTGCAGTTCGTCGATCGCCCGCTCCACCCGTTCGAAACTCAAGCCTGCGGCGCCGAAAAATCCCAGCATACCGGCATTGGCCATCGCGATCACCATCGTTGTGGTCGCAATTCCATTCGCCATTTCGCCTGCGACATACGGAAATCGTAGTCGATGAACCTCACAAAACGAGCGATCGCCGAGCCACTCTGGATAGAGCGCGGGCAGACTGCCCAAGCGAGCGTATTCGCCCTTTCCTACAGCTCCTTCGCGTCCGAGCCCTACCCGCCCACGCTCATCTTGAACCACGTGCACGGGCTCGCGCACCGCGCCGATCGCCGCCAAGATTTCGGCGGGCGTAAATGCAGCGGCCCGCGCTCCGGCAGACCAACGATCGATCGCTGGAAGTGTCATCCGAACGAGCCCCCTTTTCGATACCAAGCCGCTCGCCCGGTAGCCTGTCCGTTCCGGCGGCGCCACCGTGCAAACGCGGAAATGTGTGCGAAGTTTGCGGCATTTGGTGTGTAACGAATTACGCACGGCGCCGTCGGCAGGCTTCAACCGGCGCTCAGATGTCCGCCAAGGAGTCGTCAAACGTGGCCTGCGAAAATCCCTTCACGCTATGCGCTACCGCGCTTGCGCACCGGGAGTTCGATCGAGCACCGACGCCGACTATGCGGAATACTGCCCCACGGCCCGGCCGCAGTAGCCGCACGGCGACGCATGCATATGGGGCATCCCTACAAAGGTCGACAGGCCCTCGATATCGATGGGATCACGCAATTTTCCGACGCTTGGCGAAGCTGACTCGGCTCGCGCCGCCGGATCGCTTTCCGGGGCCGCCGTGCGTACCGCCTTTACGTCGGCACTCGCATCTTGTACTTTCTCCGCGGCCTCTTGGCGGGCCGCAGCTTCCATGCGCGTCGCCAGCGCCGCCACGCTCATGTCTTGGCCGGATGGATCGACCGGCGCCAACGCTGCTTGGCGAATCGTTTGCGCCTTTTGAATCGTCGCTTCGGGGCTTTGCGCTGGGGATGTGTCGATCGACACCTCTCCACCGACCGCGTAGCGCTTGCCGTCGGGCCCCTGCTCATAAGTAAAGGTTGCACCTGAAGTCAGACCCGCACCGGCCGAAATGTGGGCCTGCTCATGCGCGTGGACTTCGCTGTCCCGCTTTTGTAGCGCTTCAACAGCCGCTTTTTCCTCGTCGGTCAGACCCTCTTCGGCCTCATCCTCAGTAGAAACCTCCTCCGACTCGCCCGAAGCCTCCGACTCCGTCACCGCTTGCTGGGCCTGCGGGGACAACGAAACCACCGCTGCGGCGTCCGTTTCCGGAGCCTTCGTCAGATCGGGAAAGGGCTCCGTCTCCAATGGATACGGCGGGCCAACCACGGCCCTCAACGCCCTGCTTTCGGTTTGCCGCGTGCCGTAGGCAGTTGCGGCGACAACGGATCCAACACCGCCGACCATGACCAACTCCGACAAACCCAATGTACCCAAAATGGTCCCAAGCGCAAGCCCATTCGGACGAGATCGGGATCGGTTTACTCTCGAACGGTTCCCCCGTGCCGCTTCAGCAGGCGAGCGAGCACGTGTCGACTGGTTAAACCCAGTTCCCGCCATACCAATTCCTGGACGTCTTGATGGCGCTCCATGCTTTCCCGAATCGCGCTAGCAGGCACCAAAGCCGGATCACCTCCATACCATTCCTCGCTTGCATACGGACCAATCGCCGTGGTCACCGTCTCCACGCCCTCCAGGAAGTTGCCGGTGCTGGCCCCCATCGCCCGCCACAATAAGCCTTCCAGCTCCCGAACGTGGGTTTGGTAGGTGTGACCGATCAGCGCACGCATCGTCGCCGGCGCGATCCGAGGGTGCCCGTTGGGCGTGCCGTCATCAAAAAAGCGTTGGGCAATGGCGATGTCTCGTCGTGCGATCCGACGAAGCAGGTGCCGCGCAATCAACGGAATGTCTTCCCGCCGCTCATTCAAATCCGGCAAAGAAACCCTCATCGTCAGGCGCGCCAGCAGATCGTGCTTCAGTTCGGACTCATCGCGGTTGGTCGCCGCGATCAGCCGAAATGAGGACTTTCTTCGGCGTGACTCCCCAAGGCGTTGGTATTCGCCGTCATCCAGCACCCGCAACAAATGCGCTTGCATGTCGTGCCCGAGCTCGCCGATTTCGTCCAAAAACAGGGAAGAGCCGTCTGCTTCACCCACCAATCCGGGCCGTTCCACCATGCCGGGGTTTGGATAGTCTTTGATGTTCCCGAACAACTCCGCGTCGATCAATGCTTCGGGGAAAGTCGCCGCATTTCGCGACACCAAAGGTCGCCCGGCCCGAGAGGACGCATTGTGAATCCCTCGAGCAATCAGCTCTTTCCCGGTTCCGCTAGGACCAATCACCAATACATGCGCATTTCTGCCGGCCACAAAGCTCAAGTGCGACCGCAGTCCCCAGATTTGGGGGCTTTCGCCGACCATCTCTCCCGCATCCGGTTCGCCGAACGGAAAGTCGCGCACCTCTGAGCCGGGCGACACTTCCATACGCGTGGGACGACGCACACAAAGCAGAAGGACCCGGTCTTCCAGCTCCAGGACCTGCCCAGGCCGAAGCTCGGTGCGATCCACCACCTTCCCATCGCGCCGAATCGGCAATCGACCTTCGTTAGCGACGAGAATCGCGCCCGCGTGCGCTCGCACCGTCAGCTGACGTCTAGAAATGGTCGGCGACCCAAACCCACCCGTCGAGGTCCACTTCCCGGGCCGCTGCCGCCCAAACTCAAGCCGCTCCGCGTCGCCCTCGACCCCATACCGGCCGAGCACCCACACCGGACCCGCGGGTACCAGTGCGACCTCACCAATGCGCTGTGGCTCGTCGGCGGACCAAGCCAACATCAGACCGAGGACATCGTCCAGTTTTGCGGCGCGCGGGGCGTACGGCGACGGACCCGAAGTCAGCGTCGCATCATCCGCCATCGGTCGGTCTCGCCCGAAAACGTCCCCAAAGCTTCGCCGCCGGCGGGGTCAGAAAAATCGTAACCGCCGCTCGAACCGGCAAAGTAAACCGGCTGGCGACATAGGCGGCACCCAAGGTACCGGCACCACCGAAAGTGCCCTGCACGTCAAAACCCGCCCGGATGGCCAACCAAAACCCAAGAATGGTCAGTCCCAGCAACGAAAAGTGGATCGCGAGCGCCACCGGCCCGTACTGCTCAAACAGCGCTTCCAGCCGACTCCGGATCTGTTTCCAACGCTCCAGCATCCGCGCCACCATCCCGTCGCCGTGGAGTGTATCATCCCGATCTGCTGTCCGCTTGATCGAGGAAACCCGTGTCGGAACCGAACTACATCACCCCCGTTGGCCTGGAACGAATTACCCGCGAACTGGAGTGGCTTCAAAAATCTGAGCGTCCAAAGGTCGTTCGGGAGGTCACCGTCGCCGCAGCGCACGGCGATCGGTCCGAAAACGCGGAGTACATCTACGGGAAAAAGCGGCTTCGCGAAATCGACCGTCGAATGCATTTTTTGATCACCCGCGTGGGCCACATTCAGGTCGTTGACCCGGCACAAATGCAGGGAGAAATCGTGCGTTTTGGTGCAACGGTCACCCTGGAGGACGCCGAAGGCAACGAAAAAACCTGGAAAATCTACGGTGAAGACGAGGTATCGGTAGAAAAGGGCATCCTCAGCTGGAAGGCGCCGCTCGCGCGCGCATTGATGGGCCGCCAACCCGGAGACACCGTTCGGTACGAGGCTCCCGGAGGCGTGCGGGAATTCGAGGTCCTCGCCGTCAAATACGAGCCGCAGGCCCCTCTGGAAGACGGTCCAATCTCCCCGCTGGGATCTGGAAACTCTTAAGGAAGCACGGCACTCTGGAGATTCCAGGTGATCTCACCCTTTCCGATCGCACCGAGCTCCAACCGATCGAACTTCTCCCCATTCCAGAGGTAGCGCCGTAACGATCGCTGATCATCCGCAGCCACATAGATCTCGGGTTTACCGTCCGAATCGAGGTCCGCGACATGGGTGGCGTGCTCAAACCCGGTGGAGTCCGCGTCGATCAACAGCGTTTCAAAGTGGCCTTCCGCGCCGGGCTCCAAGCGATAGAGGCCGGTCTTCCAACCCGCGGCGATCAGCTCGACCGCACCATCGCTGTCGATGTCGCTGGCAATCAAAAACCGGCACTGCCGATCGGGTATCGTCGCAACCACCGTTTCCGCCCAACCCGACTCCCCTTTGTCGAGCCGGATGACCTGAACCGGATCTTTGATGGAGGTGGTTCCGGCGCCCGCGATGGTGTGCGCCTCCCTCACCGCATACAGCTCAGAACGCCCATTTTTGTCGACATCCGCCACCAAGATCTCTTTCGCGTGGGACTCGGTCCAATCCGCAACCTGCGTGCGAACGAAGCTTTGACCATCATAGTCATACCGAACCACCCCTCCCGGTTGTGAGACGCCGCTGGCGCGGTTCCTGGCGGAAGGAGTGGCATAAAATTCCGTTTTCCCGTCTCCGTCCACATCGCCGATTTCAATTTCGTGCACAAAGGTGTCGGGTGAAGGATCCAGCTCCGTAAACGTCCAAGCGCCCGCCGACTCCTGGCCCACCGCGACCACCCCGTTATCGTGAGTCGCCAGGACCAAATCCTCTTTTCCGTCACCAGTCACGTCGCCGATCTCCAAATCCCGTAACCGGTCGAACTTTCCTCCCCACGCTTTCTCCCATAAAACCTTGGGTTTCCAAGCGTCCCCTTCTTTTGTCCAATGCACTAGGCGCGCGTGTTCCGCACCAATCGTCAACAATCCGTCGCGCCAAAAAACGGCTTTGTGGAACACGTTGCTGTTGGGGTCCTCGATCACCTCCGAGTACCAACGCTCGCCATCCGTAGCCCACAACGTCAACTTTGCTGGCCCGGGAACTTGGCGTCCCCCCTGCTCCACAAACTGCGCCTGGCTCGCCAAAAGTGTAGGCAAGGGGCCGCTCGGTCGGACAGGTTCTTTTGGCGCGGTGTCACTCGCCGTTTCGCCCACCGAACCGCCGCTACAGCCCGATGCCGTAGCAAGAAAAACGGCCATCAGTCCAAAACAAATTTCCTGAGCGCGCATTGTGCACACAACTCCAGTGAGTTCCGTGTACGATTAACGCAGGAGGTGCGTCATGCGAGCTGCATGTTTCGTCCTTCTCGCCTGGGCATCCACGGTGGAGGCCGGTGAGCTTTCCGTTGAAGCGGAAGCCCGCTTGTTGTCCCGGTATCCGGCCGGGCGAATGCCGGTAGATCCGGAGGTGATGACCGCGATCCAAGCGCTCGCCGAAGATGGATCCAACGACGAAATTAGCCTGCTTCGCAGCATCGTCGCGCACGAGCGCCCCGAAGTGGAGTCGGCTGCCGCTTCGGCCATCGCCGCCATCCGGGAGCGGGAGCGCGGCCGACAACGCATCGTATTTGCGGATCAATTGCCGGATCGACCGGAGCTGGAGCGCGCCTCCCGACCGCTCCGTACGCATGGCCTCGGCCTCGAAGAAGCCACCTGCGTCGCCTACGTCTCCTTGTTGCTCGCGGACTCGGGATCCTCCCCTCGCCCGTGGCGCGCAGACACCGCTCTAAAGGAAGCGGCTCTTTTGGAGGATCAAGGAGACATCCCGGGTGCGTTGCACCAATACGCGCTGTTGGCGGCACACGACGATTCCGAGGCCTGGACGGCGCTTAGTGGCTACGGAGTCGATCCGGAGCGGTTGTTGCTAGGCCTGCTGGCGCACCCCACGGTGGCCAAAGATGAACGAAATGACGCCGCGATCCTAGAAGTCTTGGTCCAACGCGGTGGCACCCTCACCCTCACGGTGCTGACGGAACGCCTCCAGCATCCTTCCGTTTCCGACCGCGCCACCGCCGAAGATGCGCTGACGCGGATGCACGACCAGAGCGAATGGGCGGCGCTCAACGCGCGTTAACGGGTGTTTCCGATTCGCATGCCGATCGCATGAGCGGTTCGAAACGGTTACATGGGCAAAATGCATCCGCCGCCTCGCCGTCGTTGGTTCTTGTGGGCGCTCGCGTCCGCGCTCATCGCACTCACGGTGATGTCGGCGTGGCGCACCTTGGCACTCCGCGATGAGTTGCGTTCCCAGGTAGCAAGCCAGCTGGAAGGCCAACTCCAAGATCGGGTTTCCGCCTGGGAAGAGGGCATTTTTACGCAATTGAACGATGCCCTTGAGATCGCGGCATCCAATCCGGCCGATTCCTGGCTTGCCCAGGCACAAATTCGACAACGGGAGGCTTGGTTCGATAGCCTGTATGCATGGCGCCCTCAACGGGTGGTATCCGTCCGCGGACAATTACGCGAAGAGCCCGCCGAATTTGTGTTTCCACTTGAGCCCCCGTCCGAGGGACTCGACAACTTCACCCGGGTGGACTGCCTGCGTAAAGCGACCGAAGAAGTAGGCAATGACGCGGACGTGGAAGTGCTCGCTGAGGCCAACCTTCGAGCCTGCAAAAAAGAACCCATCGCGGTACGCATGTTCGCGGCATCCCAGTCTGCCGTGCTGCTCGCTCGCCAGAAAAAGTACGAACAAGCCATCCTTGCGCTGGACTCCTCGGGTGTCGACCCCGGGGTGAGCCTGAGGTTCGGCATTCAGCGCGGATTGGACCCTTATCGCCTGTCGATTCAGCGCCTGCAACGGGCTGATTACCTCCTCAAACTCGGTCGAAACGCCGAGGGGTTGGCGGTATACGAAGATACCGGCACGGAAATTGCAAGCCTGGATGCTCCAGAACTGGACGACCTCGTTCAGTACCTACGCCGGCCGATCATCCGAGAATTGCGCAGCCATGGAAAAAAGGAGGCCGCGTCTCGGTTGGAATCCGCCGCAGCCCAGTCGGAACGCCGGCTCCGTGCATGGGAAGAGATCGGACAGCGAATTCTCCCGCGTCCTCCTTCTCGGGCCACCGAAGCGCCTCGATTCATCTACGATCAGTACAGTGATACGCCGTTTTTACTGTTCTACGGCCCTGTTCGAAATGGTGAAATGGGCGCCGCACTCCAACTCGATCAACCTCTACTGATCGCCGATTTCCTTGCGACAATGCGACGTTATCGTCAGCATTTGGTGGTGACGGACGCCAAAGGCAATTGGGTGGCCGGAGCGCGGACCGGAGGACCGATTTCGGTGCAAGTGCCCTTTTCACAGACGCTCACCCATCTGCGCGTGGGGCTGCGCCAGGGCGCGGTCGACGAGAGCGTCGCACGCCTCGACAACCAATGGGCGCTCCCATTGGTGGTGATCGCGGTGTTCGTGATCCTCGGATTGCTCGCTCTCGTCGCCCAACTTCGAGCCGATCAACGTCAGGAACAGTTGCTGATTCGGCAGCGGGAGTTCACCGCCCGGGTCACCCATGAACTCAAGACTCCTCTGGCAGGGATCCGGGTGATCGCGGAAAATATCGAATTCGGGGTGTACAAGACCGCCCAGGAACAGCGCGACAACGCCCGTGCGATCGTGCGCGAGGCGGATCGGCTGGCGCAGCGGGTCGATGAGATTCTCACCGTCGCCAAGGAACGAAAACCTCCCGAACCCACCCTGTTCGATCCTGAAGAAGCGGCGTTGGAAGCCATCGAGGACTGGGGGCCTCGCCTACAGCACGCCGGAGTGCAGCTTCATGCAGACCTTCACCCCGTTGAATCCATTCGAGGCGACTATGCGGCCGTTCGCGACGCGATCGCCTGCCTGCTCGACAACACGCTGAAATACCGAAACGAGTCGCGAACGGATTCCCAAGTTTGGTTCTCGATGAAGCAAGACGGCAGTCACGTGGTTATCGAGGTTTCCGACAATGGCATCGGCGTCCCCGCCGCCATGCGCCGATCCATATTCGAGAAATTTGTCCGGGTGGAGGGGCCCCATCGCGGCACCGCTGGCGGCCACGGCTTGGGACTCGCCCTCGTAAAAGATGTCGCGAAACAGCACGGTGGAAGCGCAGAATGTTGGGAGGGAGTGGACGGGGGCGCACGTTTCGTGGTCCGCTTATCTAGTTCCGGTACTTGACGATTTCCGGAATTGAAGTGACATGGCGCCCCACAAAGAGGAGATGCACAATGCGTTTGATTGCCCTGGTTTTCGCTCTCACAGCTTGCTCCGGTGCCGCTGAAACCCCCGCGACCGACACGGCCACCAAGGACACGGCCGCCGCAGATACCGCTGCAAAGACCGATACCGCGGCCGCCGCGGACACCGCTGCCGCTGCCGGCACCGCCTCGGCCGTCACGGTCGATCAGCTGAAAGAAGCCGAAGCCTCCTTCATGGCGTTCGATCCTTGGGCTGCGACCGAGACCAAGCTCAAAGAAAAGCTCGGCGACGCCAACAAAGTCGAAGGCGATGCCCACATTTGGTTCGTGAAGGACGGCGACGCTTGCCAGGTCCTCACCGTGCAGAAGCAAGGCGATATGGTCGGAACCAAGGCTCTCGAAGCCAAGGCTTGCCCATAACCTTGTTTAGTAAAGTGCTTTACCTTTGGTAGAGCGCTTCACGTCGGGCCGAACCCTAGGGGACGGCCCTTTTTTGTGGCTACCGAACCTGTACGAACCACTCTTCCGGCGGGGCCAAGAGCGACGGCCAACCTCGAGCAAGCAGCGGCATTTCGTTTGCTCGCTGGGGAATATCGACTCCATTGGCGGTCACTTTGAGGTGCCCAGCGAGATCCCACGGATGAGCCTGGGCGGTCGCCGAGATTGCAAAAGGCCCGATGGAAGTGGGAGCGCACAATTCGCGAACGTCAGTGAACCCACACCGCCGCAACCAAATCGAGGGGTCCGAAGCCAAGTCCGGTGTGTTGGACCTCGGGACCCACACAGGGAGCGAACGATCGGTCAGCAGAAGCTGGTGCAGGCCTGGGCTCGGGCTCGTAAACAGGACGGCATGCACAGGGCGCAACCTTAGGGGTTCATCCGCCATTTTCCACACAGGATCCACCAAAAGCCGAAAGCCCTCGGCCTCCAATACCCTTCCGGGGGTCGCCACGGGTGCCACAATGTCCGTTGTTTGCCACGCTTTCAGCAGAGCGAGATCTTCAATCAGTTTCGCAACGACGGGGGTCGGGCGCACCCGGTCCTTGATCTCCTCGGCCGATGTACCCCTCGCGAACAGGCCAATCGCCATATGAAGCGCGCCCTCAGGGTCAAAGATCAACGCGGGCGCGGTCCGGCCGTCGTTCGCCAGATGCAAACGCTCGATGGACCAGACCGCGTCCTCCTCTTGCAGCGGCACGAGCGGAACCAAACGATGCGGCGTCACTTCCACCACGGCCTGCAACGCCGGATCACGCGACGCCTCCGCCCAAACCCGCGGGACCAGCGCGTCGCACGCGGACTGAATATTCACCTCTTTGTTCGCAAGGAACTGCTCGGTTAGCCACTCGCGCCACCAGCGCATCGTCTTACGATGCAGTGCGGCCAAAGGCGCGCTTCGAAAGGCGGGCACCCGACAGGTCGCTGCGATCGGCGTACCTGGATCGGTAAGTGCTCTCTGAAGGCCAGCTTCCGTGGGAAGGGTCACCCGCTGCCGTTCGACCTGAGCGCGCAAACGAACGTTCGTATGAAACGCAAGGTGAGAGGGCAACTCTGTGGGCACCGCCCAGGCGCCGATTTCCACCAACACATCCCGGACCGTCGTGTCGATGTCTCCCTGAGAAAACCGAATAAACGCCTGGTGTCGCGCCGAAGTGTACGGAACCTCGCGCCGGCCTACAAACAGGTGCACGTGAACTCGACCATCGACCGCGCGAGCCTCGATCGTCAACGCCTCAAGAACCGCATTCATCTGGTCTTCCACATCCGTTGACTCCAAACGTATCACGCGTCAAACTGACAAGTACTCCTCTCCTCGGTGGGAACTTCATGCCGACACAACAAACCCCACGTTCCTACGACCCTTGGACGTGGGGGCTCGCTCCCACCGACGCGACCGGCACCACCGTGGGGCCATACGGGCATGTGAGTCAGGTCAGCGACGCAAGCAATCAGCATTTGGCCGCCGGTTTTGGCCTAATGCACGGACAGAACGGCGATCTCATCTCCGCAAACGCGCGGTTGGGCGTGATGGGAAGCGGTCCCAATGCGATGCGCGTGGGCGCCGACGCGAATGCCCAACTGGCCGACGGGAAAGCTCAGACAAACTACGTTATGCGTGACTTTCTCGGCATTGAAGACTCCCCCTTCGATTTTGGCGCGGGGGTCAACGGACGCGTGTTCGGCGCCAACGCGGAGCTTAGTCTCGGAAACGATGGGTTCTCCGTGGGTGCCGAAGCGGATGCCATCGACGTCGGTCTGTCTTTAGGTGGTTTTAACGCTGAGGATTCCTGGGCAGACTCCCAGGCCAAGGTCGGCGTCGGCTACGGCGTCGGTGCGGGATATCGAGGACATTGGAGCGACGAAGATAATGACGGAGTCCGGGAAATCGGCATGGGCGGCGACATCGAAGTGGGCCCCGGTCTCTCCGTCGACTTCAAGACCGAAGCTCTGGGCCATGTTTGGAATGCCGTGACCGGCCTGTTCAGCGGCGCCGAATAGTCAACCGATTGACTATCGGAAGCCCCGCACCTCGTACAGTACGACCGGTTCGAGTTTTCCTTTCAGCACAACCGGTTCCCGGGCAATCGTCTCGAGCGTTGGCAGTTTTTTCGCCACCGCGTCCGTGACCAACAGCGGCGCATCCCTGGCTTGGGCCTCCACCCGCTGCGCAGTATTCACAACATCGCCAATGACGGTGTATTCGAGGCGATCCGGGCTTCCAATCGGCCCAGCCACCAACTCGCCGGAGTGGACGCCAATCCCCATTCGAAGTGGCCCCACCCCAAGCATTTGAATTTCTTCATTATAAGCGTGTAATGCCTCCAACATCCCCAGCGCAGCGCGCACCGCGAGCTCCTCGCCGCTCACCCCTTCCTGGCCTGCAACCCGCCGGGGTTCCGGAACATCCCATACCGCCAGAATGCCGTCGCCAAGGAATTTGTCGATCGTTCCACCCCAACGCCGGACGACAGGCTCCAGGCGCGAAAAACAGCCGTTCAACAAATCCACCACCCTTTCAGGGTCCATCGCCTCGGAAAACGAGGTAAAACCACGAATGTCCGCAAACAATACGGTGCCGTGAATCCGGCGCGGCTTACGCACCGACTCATCCCCGGACATCAGCAGATCGGCGACATCTGAAGCGACAAATCGGCGAAAGGTGTCCTTGATCGCCTCGCGATGTGCCAGCCCTTCGGCCATTTCGTCGACGGCCCCGGCCAACACGCCGATTTCATCGCTCCGCTCAAGGCGCACCCGCTGCTGAAAGTCCCCGGATCGCACCGCCGCCACGGCGGCAGTGACCCGATGGATGGGTTCGAGCAAGCTATCCGCGAGGATCCGAGCCAAGACTAGGGCCATGGTAAAGCCCGCTGTCCACACGATCACATAGCCCGCCAAGCGATCGACAGCGGAGGGGTCGAGGCTCGTCCCGAACACCAATTGTTCGAGGGCATCCCTCTCAAAGTATAGGTAAAACAACAAGAATGGAACCGTACCGACCAACCCAAGCCCGCGCAACGTCACTCGGAGTGTGGTCGCCCTGGACAAGGCCCGCAATAACCATGTTCCCACGGCAGAAAACAACAGCATGGCGCAGAGGAAGGAGGCACACAGGCGGATCCATGGCGCCGAGATCCGCGGCACGCCCTCCAGGAGCGCAATCACCGGAAGAATCGTCACCACCGCCAACATCCACCAGCTCAATCGGTTCATTCGGCGATGGCCCTCGCCAGCCGCCACCGCCAACACCCCATCGGCGGCACGGGCTAGGGGGGACCGAAGTGGCATAACGATCAACCAAATCGTGGAGACGGCCGCCAAACTGAGCAACGCCAGAAAGATCACCCGATCGCCCGATACCGAAAACCACGCACCCATCGCCATCACGACAAAGACGCCTGGAATCAACGTTCCCCAGTTCATGTCCTTAGAACGACGCATGGCCCACGCCATGGTGACCGCCACCAACGCTGCCGCAAAACCTGCAAAAGAACGCGGATACACCATCGCAAGTGCATACAGGAAAGTGGCGCGCGCCCGCCGAGTATCGGAGTGTAGCCCCTTTTGAAACGCCTCACGCGCCTCCTCCACGCGCCCGCTATCGACCAGACCAAAACCCAATTGGTACTGGCCATCCGACGAATCTGGCTCCAGCGCTACCACCTGCCGAAGCAGCTCCACCGCACCCCGCGGATCACCAACGGTCAAGCGTTCTCGGCCCGCTTTCAGGAGGTCGGTCGCTGCCGTTCGATCCCCCTCCCCCGCCCGGCGAAGCAAATCCCGCAGCGAAGCGTCGAAACCAAACATACTTCCGAAGATGCCTTTGGCGTCTTCGATCATCGGGTCCTGGGTTTGCGCGCAAATGGCGATCGCTCGCCACGCCTCTGTATCTTCCGGTTCTAACTCGGTGATCTCCCACCAGATCGGAACCGCCACCGCGCAGTCCGGCTTGGCTTTCGCCTCAGCCCGAAGTGCTTCAACCGCCGGCTCCTGAGCAATCGCCACCGAAAACGATAGCCAAAGGCACACAACCGCGAAAACCCATCGTAGCCCTTGTCCCAACATCCACACACCGCCCGTGCAACGCACCCATTATGGTGCTATTCCGGCCCCGAGGGGAGCTTCGCCGTGGAAACGAAGATGCATGTGCTGGTTGTAGAGGACGACACCACCATTGGCATGGGCCTAGTGGCGGCATTGGAGCACGAGCGCTTTGATGTGACCCACGTCACGTCAGGCGAAGCGGCTTTGGCCCACTTTCGCGAGCGGGTGCCGGATCTGGTCGTCAGCGACATCATGCTGCCGGGCATCGATGGTCTGCAGGTCATGCGGCAAATCAAGCAGGAGCACCCAAATCTTCCGGTGATCATGCTCACCGCGCGCACCGAAGAAATCGATCGCGTCATGGGCCTGGAGATGGGTGCCGACGATTACGTTACCAAGCCGTTTTCGTCTCGCGAGGTTATAGCCCGAGTGAAGGCCCGCCTCCGCGATCAAGGCCCTGGAGGCGACAAACGCGCGCCTGAAGTCTATGAATTCGGCAACGTCAAGTTCGACATGCGGCGCGGAATCCTCTGGAAGGATGGGCAGGAGGAACACCTTACCACCCACGAAGCGGGAACTCTAAGCTACCTGATCAGCCACCGTGGCTCCGATGTCAGTCGCGACGAACTCCTGTTGAACGTCTGGAAGTTCTCGGCTGCGATGAACACTCGCACCGTCGACAATCAGATTCTCAAGCTGCGCAAGCGGATCGAAGAAATCCCCGCCCAGCCTCGTCACATCCTTACGGTTCACGGCACAGGTTACCGGTTCGAGCCATAGCCCCGGCTACAGCAGCGTTTCCGAATAGGTACCGAAACGTGGAATGCTCGTCACCGGACCGCCACACGATGCGACCCACTGAGGGTTAAAAAAACCCTCATCATGGATACCCACCCGGAAGCCCCCCTTCAGCCAAACGCCGTTCCCGCCCCGAGCTCCGGATCGGCGGCCGATGGCGTTAACCCTGCCGATGCACACCTCGGAACGCGCCGACGGACCGAATCCGTGGCGTCCTTGGTGCTGCTGACGGCGACTCTGATGGCCGCACTTCCCGCCCTCGGAATTCTCGGTCTGCTGATCATACGCGGGGCGCCTGCCCTTTCGTTTGAGTTTCTGTTCACGATGCCTCTGCAGGGCATGACCGCGGGCGGGATCCTTCCCGCCATTGTGGGCACCCTTTGGTTGGTCGGGGTTTCCCTCCTGTTTGCGGTGCCGGTGGGCGTACTCGCTGGGGTCTACCTTTCCGAGTATGCAGGTGAGAGCCGTCTTTCGAGAATCGTTGACCTGGCGATCGTCAACCTGGCCGGCGTGCCCTCCATCGTACATGCCCTGTTTGGTCTCGGCGCCTTCGTGCTGTTCTTCCGCTTCGGTACGAGCATTCTAGCCGGCGGACTGACTTTGGGCGTCATGACCTTGCCGGTGATCATCACCAGCACGAAAGCCGCGCTCCAAAGTGTGCCTCAGTCCTTCCGTTTGGCGAGCTGGAATCTTGGAATCACCCGTTGGCAAACGATTCGCCACGTCGTGCTTCCAAATGCTCTCCCGGGAATTTTGACCGGCATTATCCTTCAGGTCAGTCGCGCCGCCGGTGAGACCGCACCGGTGCTGTTTACCGGCGCGGCATTTTACCTTCCCGTCCTTCCGGACAGCGTTTTCAGCCAGTCCATGGCGCTCTCCATGCATGTGTTTGCATTGGTCACGCAGGTGCCGGGCCTCCCCGATTCGATGAAGTATGGCACGGCACTGGTTCTCGTCGGTACCGTGGTTTTGTTCAACTCTTTCGCCATCGCGCTGCGGTTTTACCTGCGCCGCCATCGGAAATGGTAATGAGCGACGCGCACATTTCGGTCCGCAACCTCAGGGCCAGCCATGGCCCCAAAGAGGTTCTTCATGGCCTCTCGTTGAGCATCCCTCGCGGCGGAATCTATGGCATCATCGGCCCCGCGGGCAGCGCCAAAACCACCTTTCTCACCTGCTTGAACCGCACGCTGCAATTGGTGCCGCGGGCATCCAGCGTCGGAGAGGTCTCACTCAACGGTATCCCCGTTTCCAATTTTGAAATTAACGACCTTCGACGCCGAGTCGCCATGGTTCTGCCATTGCCCGTCGGATTGCCGATGTCCATCTACGACAACGTCGCTTTTGCACCGCGAATGGTGGGCATGCACAATAAGGGCGAACTCGATGCCTTGGTCGAGCGCTGCCTCACCCAAGCAGCGCTTTGGGACGAGGTAAAGGACCGACTCGACCAATTGGGCACCAAGCTCTCCGGCGGCCAACAACAGCGCCTCACCCTCGCGCGCGCCTTGTCCACCGAACCCGAAGTGTTGTGCTTGGACGAGTTTTCCATCGCGATCGACCCCGTCACCACCATGCGAATCGAGTCGGTTTTGGTGGAACTCAAATCGGAAATGACCATCGTGCTGGTGACGAACCTCCTCGCGCAAGCGCGACGAATCGCCGATCGCACAGCCTTTTTTCTAAACGGTAATCTGGTCGAAGAGGGGCCCACCGAGGAATTGTTCGTCGCCCCCACCGACCCCCGCACCCACGACTACATTCACGGGAAGTTCGGATGAACGCCCCCTCACCAGCACCTGTGGTTTCCGCGGAAACCCTCTCTCTTTGGTATGGCTCGTTTCGCGCGCTCAACGGCGTGTCGTTCGACGTCACGCATGGAGAAATCGTCTCTTTGATCGGGCCTTCCGGTTGTGGCAAGTCCACGCTGATTCGTTGCATGAATCGCATGAACGACGCCCCGACCAACCGCATTGAAGGCAAGCTTCACGTGTCTGGCTACGATGTGCAGGCCAAAGGGACCGACGTGCTCGCCTTGCGCCGCGACGTGGGGATGGTGTTTCAACGCCCGAATCCGCTCCCGCTCTCCATTCGGGAGAACGTTCTGTTTGGCGTCCGCCTGCATGCCAAACACCTCTCAAAAGCTGAATCCGAAGCGCTATTGCAGGAGTCCCTCGAGGATGTCGGTCTTTGGGATCAAGTCAAAGATCGGTTGGAGCGAGACGCGGAAACGCTCTCCTTGGAGGCGCGCCAGAAACTCTGCATTGCTCGTCTACTGCCCCTGAAGCCGCGCGTTCTGCTTATGGACGAGCCCTGTTCTGCGCTGGATCCCGATGGCATCGGCGCCGTGGAAGAGCTGATGGACCGCCTTCGCGGGCGTTACACGCAGATCATCGTGACACACAATATGCAACAGGCGCGCCGAGTCTCCGACCGTTGCATGTTTATGCTCATGGGCGAGCTCGTCGAAATGTCCCCTACGGCTAGCCTTTTTACGACCCCCAGAGACGAGCGCACCGCGCGGTACATCGAAGGACGGTACGGATGAATCGCATTCTCTTTTCATGCATTTTATTCTTGTCTGCATGCGGTTCATCGCACGGAGATCGGACGCTGCTCCAATCGAAAGGATCCGACACCATCGTCATGCTGATGGTTCGGATGTCCGAATCGTACAATCGGGAGCGCCCCGATATCGTGATCGCGGTCAATGGCGGAGGATCAGGCACTGGAATCAAGTCGCTGATCGACGGCACCACCGACATCGCCAATGCCAGCCGCGCGATCAAACCGCGCGAACAAAAGATGGCGGCGGACAACCACGTGGTCCCCAATGAAATCGTGATCGCCTACGACGGCCTAGCGGTCTACGTACATAAGGACAATCCGGTACCCACACTGGATTTTGACCAATTGAAGTGCATTTACTCCGAGGACGGCACCTGCAATCACTGGAGCGATTTGGGCATCAAGATGGATTGCGGTGGTGGAACTGACGAAATTATCAAGCTTGGCCGCCAGAACAATTCCGGCACCTACGAACACTTCCGCGAAGAAGTGGTCGGCAAAAAAGGGAAATTCACCAATACCCTTGATCAAAGCGGTACCCAGCAGGTGATCGACGTGATCGCCACTTCCAAATGCGCGATCGGCTACGGCGGTATGGGATTTGCGCACGGCAATGCACGCTATGTTTGCCTAAGCAAAAAACCGGGTGAAGCCTGCAGTGAACCCACCACCCAAGCGGTGCTCGACAAGAAATATCCCTTCTCTCGCCCACTCTACCTGTACACCAACGGTGAACCACAAGGCGAAACCAAAAAATTCTTGGAATGGGCTTTGGGCGAAGAAGGGCAGAAAATCGTTCTGGAATCCGGCTTTGTTCCAGTTCATCTCTCGACGGAGGGCAAATGAGCATTCATCGCCGTACCCGGCCCGCAGCGTCGGTCTACGCCGAAAAGGCGATCGAGGTGGTCATCCACCTTTGCGGATACAGCGCTATCCTGTTCATTATCGCCATTTTCGGCTTTATCGGTCGTGAAGGCATCGGATTCCTCAGTACCCACATCGTGGGAATGTTCACTCAGACCTCGTGGAATCCAACGCACGACCCTGCGGACTTCGGCATTCTCGCGCTGCTTGCGGGCACCTTCTGGTGCGTCGGTCTTTCGTTGCTGATTTCGGTGCCCATCGGCCTCGGTTCGGCGGTGTACCTCTCTGAATTTGCTCCAGAACGAACCCGCGAAATCCTCAAAATCGTTGTCGAACTGCTCGCCGCGATTCCCTCGGTGGTGTGGGGGTTCATCGGCGTGATGATCGTCAATCCCATGCTGCAAGCCCTCGGTGCACAAGTGGGTTTGAACGGTCTCAATGGCGCCATCGTGTTGGCCCTCATGACCCTGCCCTTGTTGGTTTCTCTGGGCGAAGATGCGCTTCGCGCCGTTCCCGACAGCTACCGACAGGCGGCTACAGCGATGGGCGCTACCCGTTGGGAGATGGTCTGGCGGGTGTTAATGCCGGCGGCACGCCGCGGACTGCTCGTAGCTGTCCTCCTTGGTGTGGGTCGCGCAGTGGGCGAGACCATGGCGGTGCTGATGGCCACCGGAAACTCGGTTCGAATTCCGACCTCGGTGTACGACCCGGTTCGCACCCTCACCGCCACCATCGCTGCCGAGCTCGGAGAGGCGGTTCGAGGCGGAGAACATTACCAAGCGCTGTTCGGGCTCGGCGTCATTCTGTTCATCATCACGTTTTTTGTGAACTTGATCGCCGAATGGACCTTGCGCGGCAACCGTTCAACGTGACAAGCTACGCTCGCCCCTGTGTCTTTCTTGTGACATCTTGATTCTGCGCCCGGAAGATCCCATGCACCGCACTCCCCACGTCGACGCCAACTACGAAGCCGAATTGCAGGCGATCATGCTTCACTTGGTGAAGACCGGCACCCGAGCCGAAGGCATGGTTCGGGATGCGGTTCGGGCATTGCTCGAGCGGGACGCGCATTTGGCGCGCTCGGTGGTCGCGACCGATATGGAGCTCGATCGCCTGGAAGTCGAGTCCGATGAGCTGTGCATGCGGTTGTTGGCCCGGCGCACCCCCGTCGGCGGTGATCTTCGGCTGGTGACGTGCGCATTGAAGGTGGTCATCGACATGGAGCGAATTGGCGATTTGGCGGTGAACATCGCCAAACGTGCGCTCGATCTGATGGGAGAACCCGGCCTGGAGCCCACCCCCGAAGTGGAACAATTGGCCGCCGGCGCATTGAATCACTGCTCTCGAGCCGTGCGCGCCCTGCAAAACCGCGATGCCACTGCAGCACGGGCGATCAAAGCCGAGGATTCCAGCCTGGACGAACTGAACCGAGCCGTATTCACGCGAATGATCGCCTTCGCCAAGGATCATCACGACCAGCTGGAGCGCGCGCTCGCGTACACCAGCATCAGCCGCTACCTCGAGCGCGTGGCCGATCACGCCGTCAATATCGCTGAAATGGTCGTTTTCCTTGTCGAAGGCAAGGTCCTCCGTCACCAGGCGCCCGAAGGGCTCGAGCCTCAGTAGGCCCTTCAAACCGTCGCTTTCCTAATTCGATCGCCGGCCCTCGCGCCGGCGATTTGCGTTTTCGGCATCCGCCGGCACGGCGCCATAGGTCCGCCCGCTCGCCCCGCCTGTGGAAAACCCTCGGATCGTTTCGAGGTCTCCCCTTGACGCGTCAATACTTTGTCGGCGCAAACTGAGCCGCGATCCATCGGATCCGCAAGCGCACCTTGCCGGGGATCCACTTTCCACTGCCTATGGATAACCTATGGACATTGTGATCCATCCTTTCGCCGCGAGCGGACCCCTCCCCTGGGGAAAAGTTGATCCACTTTCGAGGGATAGCATTGACGTGTCAATTGACGACTTCTGCGAAAACCCGCCTCTCCCCGACCCCACAACAGTTCACACCTTTGTCCCGCCCGCTCCACAGCCTATGGACAACTCTGTGGAGGCCGCTACCGCGTGAAAACGGTTACGAGAGCGCCACGGAAGGCCGATGCGCGAATTCGATGTGGTGACCGGCGAGCGCGGCCTGCGCCTCCGAGTGTGCAGCTGGGGCGACAAACATCCCCGTCCTACGCTCATTCTTCATGGTTATTTGGAGCAGGCCGCGGCGTGGGATGCGGTGGCCACCGCCCTTCCTGGGCAGATCCTCGCCCCCGATCACCGAGGACATGGTCTGTCCGAACATGTGGGGAATGGCGGATTTTACCACTTTTGGGATTATGTTTCCGATGTCGACGGCCTGATTCAGGAGATCGCCCCGGAAGGCCCGATCGATGTGATCGGGCATTCGATGGGCGGAACCTTGGCCTGTCTTTTCGCCGCGCTGCGCCCCGAGCTCATTCGCCGGCTGGTGCTCATTGAGGGGCTCGGTCCGCCCGACTTCGGCTTGACTCCCCACGCCCGCGCCCTGCAATTCCTGACCCACCAACGGAAAAAGCCTCGGCATCGTCCGATGGCCAGCCTGGAGGACGGAGTCGCTCGCATGCGGGCCAACAACCCCGGCATTCCCGAGGCCGTCGCCCGCGCACTGGTCGTCCGCATGACCCGCCCGGTAGAGCCGGAAGATCCGATGGTGGAGCCCGGCAGTACCGGAAGCCTCGTTTGGACCTGGGATCCGATTCACAAATCTCGTTCCCCCCAGCAGTTCCACGAGGAGATGTTCATCTCTTTTCTTCGCCAGATTCAAGCCCCCACTTGGCTCGTCGATGGGGCGGACAGTCCCTATGCGGCCTTGCCACACGACCACCGAGCCCAGGCCATTCCGAACGTTCAAGGTCGGGTGCGCGTTCCTGGCGCCGGGCACCTCCTTCACCATGATCAACCCCAAGCGCTCGCGGAGGTGCTTCGCTCGCTGCTTTTCTCGGAGCACCCGTGAACGCCGAAAACATCGCCGAACAGTTGGAAGCGCTTTCCACCGAAGAGATGGCACGCGCCAGCCGAAAGCAAGTTTCTACCCTAAGAGGCGTGCGCGGTACCCCTCTCGGGGAAGTGGCCAGAATCCTCGCCGAGACCTGGAAGGCCACCCCCACCCGGCTGCCTCTGCATGAAGAGGTGTTGGAAACCTTGTTTTCGACCGCGTGGGAGGACGGACTGATCGCCGTTGGCCTGCTCGCCGCCGCCACGCCGGACTCCCCCGCGGAAGTCCTGGACATTGCTCGAGGATGGCTCGATCGCGTTGACGACGTCGTCACCGCCGACGCACTGGGGTGGTTGGCGATCGGCCCGGCGGCTCTCGCGTCAGGAGCCAAGCTTGCCCCCCTATTCTCCGAACTGCGCTCCAGCCCCCACCCGGCAACCCGTCGCGCTGCGGTGCTGACGGGCATGGCGATGACCCCCACCCGCCTGGAAGGGCCTTCCGCCGCGGCCCTTCGCGAACGGCTTGGCGCCAAGGACATTCAATTCGTGTCGAGTTCACTCAAAGGCCCATTAGAAGCCCTTGCTTCCGCCTTTGTGCGCGATGAGGATGCCGGAGTTCGCAAAGGATTGCGTCGGGTCCTCGGATCGTGGGCTTTGGATGCGCCCGATGACGCCGAGCACTGGATGAACACCTTCCCGGGCGGAGTGCCGAAAATGATCCGCGAGGAAGTCGAGCACGCCGCCAAGAAGGGCCGTCGCAAAAGCGGTTGAACCGCGCTATGCGTTTGGGAATACTAGGAACAGGAGGACAGCGATCATGTGGTGGTTAACACTCCTGTTGGCATGCCCCGCCTCCCCCGGAAAGGTCCAGTCCGATCTGGACAAACTGTGCGAGATCGCCACTACGGCGGAAAATTCCCTTGGACGCACCAGCAAACAGCGCGCAAGGGAGGTCGCCAAAGAGTTTCAGAAGGTCGATCCCGCGAAAGCGACGTTGGCGATCATGGACAAGGTCGCCAAAACCGCGCCAGAGAAGCGGTATGAGGTCCTGGTGTCCGAAGCCCACGCCGCCGGACATCCGGATTTCGATTGCCCTGCTTTGGAGCGGATGGTCAACCTGCCGCCCGATCCTCCAAAAGACGGGCCCGCGCCCGCGGAGCCACCCAAAGATCCCTGGTGGTAGCGCATCGGTCGGGGCCTTTGGTCCGCGATCTCGTCAAGTGGTTGACCAAAACCGGCGCATGAAGCCGCCGAGTTCCGAACGCCCCAGCGCACCGATCACGCCCTCGCGGTCCAAGGCCGTCTTGTTTTGATTCAGTTTGAACTTTCCTTCCCAGCGTTCCACCGTGATTTCGACCACGGCCACCGCCCGAGCGAGGCCCGCGATCCATCGCTCGTCAAACTTCGGAACCCAGCCGTCCTCCGGCTCAAACTGCGCCGACATCGCCCGTAAACACTCGTGAATCGCGGCCACATCTTCGCGCACGCTCACCTCGCCGTGCGCATGAACGGCGGTATAGTTCCAGGTAGGAACCTCCTTATCCGACGCATACCACCGGGGCGATACATAGCCATGGGGCCCCAGGAACACCACTCGAACCGGACCCGAAAGCAGCTGAAAGTGCGGGTTGGCACGCGCGATGTGGCCAAACAGCCGATCTCCAGAGCGCAGCAACGGGAGATGGGTGATCCCCTCACCCGGCCCCAGCAGCGTCGCAAACGGAAATTCGTCCACAAAGCGGTGCAAGGTCTCGGGATCGGATTCGCGGTAGTGGTCGGGAGTATACATTGCAACCTCACTTCGGTTGTATCGCATTGGCGATACTGCGACGGTGCCAGTTTTGAGAAGCGATCGGATCCACCGGTGGGTTAGACAGGAGCGATGCGCAGATTCTTAGCGATCGCGGGTTTGGCGTCCCTTTCCTGCACAGGTAAGGAAGAACCCGTTTCGCCGCCTGGAGTTCCCGATCCGGACCCAGCGATCGTCGAGGAGGTACACGCCAGCCTCAAGTTGACGGACGCCCAAGCGGAGCCTTGGCTCGTGGAAATCTGGTACCACGCGGACGGTGACGAAACCCTGGAGAGCTTCCAGATCACCCAAATCGACGGGCGCCCGGTGGTGAGGGTCAGCGGTCAGCGCGCCGGCCAAGGTTTCTCCAGAGTGCTGAACGACGGCCCAGAAACCGCAGAATACCCTGCTTTTCAGGACCCGAATCGGACGCCCAACGCCACCCGCAAGAACATCGCCGCGCGGATCGAAGCGATCGGCGATGACCATTGCCTGCTGGTGGAGTACCGCGAAAAAAGCATTGTCGAATGTGTATTACGTGAGCCTCGCTCCAACGACGTCGTGCGGGAAGTGGCGCTCTCGCCAGATGGTCAAGTGGTTTACTTTTCGGGAAGCGGCAAGTACGCAGGAATCTGGTGTTATCACCTCTCCGATCGTTCGCTGACTCGGCTGACTTCGGCCGCCGACGCACGCCAACCGCTGCCCATCGGCGATGGCGTGGCCTGGCGCGAATCCTCCTTTGTGAAGATTGCGCGTCCCCTTTCGCAACAACAGGCCAACCAAGTCAAAGCGAGTTCGCTGCCCCCTGGATTTTCGGCCGATTGGGTGGGCGTCGATCGAAGCGGATCCGAGCCCGTTGTGCAGGCCTCCTGCGGAGAACCTTGGAGGTATGCCCGGATCACCAAGGGCACGTGGAAGACCCACACCGATCAGGGGGATCAAACCGGCGACTTCGTCGGCATCCTTTCTCAAAAGGGCGAATACACCGTGGTGATCCGAGAGGCTGACCAGTGGGTGGCCGCGGCCCGTGTGACCCCCACCGGCGACAGCGCCAACATCGACTTTCGCGCACAGGGATTACCCGCATTCCGCGGGGAGTTTGTGCCTGTCTCCGCAGGCTGGAAAGTGGTCGACGACTGCGAAGGCTGATACGAGCGCGACCGGAGTCCGCATGTGGTCAAAGGTAGAATCGGTTTTAGACGACCTTCGTCCGCTTCTTCAATCCGACGGCGGCGACGTCGAATTGGTGGACGTGCTCGATGGCGTCGTTTCCCTGCGGCTGATGGGCGCATGCGGCACCTGTCCTTCGAGCACCATCACGCTCAAAAACGCGATCGAGCGCTCGCTCCGGGAAGAGATCCCTGAGATCGAGCGCGTCGAGCAGGTCGCCTGAACGAAATCGGCTCAATAGGTCGCGATCGCGTAGGGTGGCAGCGACAACGACAGCCAATCGCCCTCATTGACCGCTTCACAGCTCGTGAGATCGTAGACCGCTACCCCGGCCACGCTCACTTCCTCGGTGTATCCCTCCCGCGCTGCTACCCAAGCGAACCCATTGGCGTCGACGGTAGCGTCGTTGATGTAGCTGAACGTCGTGCCCAACAGGCTGGTGCCGCCGGTTGCCGCGTTCACGCACCAGAGGGAATACTGTGAAGTACCAGTATCTTGGCTGATCAACAGGGCTCCGGCATCGCTCGATGCCACCTCAGTGAGGTCCGCCTCCAGGTCCCCCTCAGAGACCCATTCGTGCACTTCGCCATCCTCCAGCGTCAAATAGGACAATGCACCGTCATCAGGCACATAGTAAACGCCCGTACGAACCAACAGCCGACCGGCGTCGCCGGGAAAGACCTCGATCGAGGGATTTGGACCCACGGCATAGTTTTCAAGCACAGTTCGGGTTTCGCAATCGATCGCGACGACCTGCCCCGGGCCTGCGGATTGAAAGCCTCCGTCCTGATCAAGAATGTTCAGAGCCACATAGACGACGCCGTCGATCTCCACCATGCTCGACGCTTCGGGAATGCCATCCTCGTCGGAATAGGCTTCCAAAGATACGGATCCCTGTAGCTCGCCTTCAAGATTGTACGCTCGCACTTCGTCGTCGCCGTACAGGCTCACGAACAGATCCCCTCCGCAAATCGCGGCATCCTGCGGATTGCTCCCCTCCCCTGTGGAAAACTCCGTTTCTGGAACCGCATAGTCGCCCGCCGCGTAGACGCGCACGCTGTCAAAACCGTACCGCCCGAGAACGATCACCTTGCCATCATCCGTGATCACCGCCGGATCCGACGTGAGCGGCGCAAGTTCGTCGCTCACGGAAAAGTCATCACCAGAAACCTCGGCGAGACTACCTACCGAAAAATCCGCCGCTACCGTCGCAATCACCACCGTCACCTCTACCGGTTCTACATCGGTGTCGGTATCCACTCCAGTGTCGGTATCAGTGGAAGTGTCGGTGGAATCGGTATCCTCTGGCACCGAGGGGGGGCATCCCAACAATACCGGCAACAACCAAGTGAACTTTTTCATCGTCTCTCCTACGGTTACAAATTCCATCGAACGGAAGCTACAAATGCACGACCGGCCAAGGGATACCCGACATAGTCGGTGATCGCCTGTTGCACGGTCTCTGAATCTTCAGGATTGAGGGGGTTTCTCGGCACAGTCTCCACCGAGACATTGGCGAGATTGCGAACCTCCAAGCCAACGGTCGGCCCTTTCGGTATTTCCGCCTCGACAAATACCCGATGCAAGGAACGCGACGGCGCCACATACCAGCCGGTCGCATCCCAAGCGTGAGGAGCGGCATACGTAAAGCCGTGCCCCAATCGGACTTTTCCGAACAAATTTGCCCAATGCCGCAGGTCCACCTCCAAAGGAGGCATCCTTGGGAGCGGATTGTTGGAATACGTTGGATCTTCCGACAGATTGACCGAGGTCGTCTGGGTCAATGAGCCCGCCACCCCGGCCCACTCCGCGAAATCCGCGTTCACTCCGACCTCAAGCCCTTGAACCCAAGTTTTACCGAGGTTGATCGGGTACAACACCCGCTGAGAGTTTTGAACCAGGACGATGGTGTCCTGGGAGGAATTCCAGAAGTACCCCACCTCGAGATCGAGCTTCATCCAGGAATTCTCTGGCAGGCGCCCGTGAACGCCGACGTCCGCCTGCCACCCTTCCTCGACGGTGAGCTCCGGATTTCCCCGCATCGACCCCGAGTCGCCAAACAATTCCAACAGGTCCGGTGCTCGATGGTAGAGGCCGATATTCCCTTTCAACGCCAGGAACGGCCACGGACGAAACCTCGCCCCCAACCTCGGGGAGAACCGAACCCGGGTTTGCTCGGGTTCGACCGGGGCTTCCCCCACCCGTTCCACCGTTCCCAGCGCCGCATCATGGCGTACAGTCGCCTGAACCACCGGTTCGATGAAGATTCGATGGCCCCACCATTGAAACGGCGACGACAACGAGGCGGTGACGGCGAGCCTTCGACGCGGCTCCGCCCGGTCTTCCAAATCGCGCTCGTACGCCCTGAATTGGTCCATCCGTCCATCCACAACCATGGATGGAGTCCACCAGGACGTCGGAGACCAAGCTCCTCGGGCCAGAATTCCGATCGAGTGTGTGCGATCCCGTTGCCAGGCCGTAGCAAGGAACAACTCCTCGCCTGGATCCTGAAGATCCTCTTGGCGCCACTGGCTCCACACCCGAAACAGGCCTGAACCCGTCCCTTTCGACACTTCCGCCTGGCCGACCAACAGGTTTCGGTGCGTATGAAGCCGAACCTCTTCGAGGCGCGCTCCAGACGGCCCGGGGATGCCCTCCCGACGGGACAAAAACGCATCCATCAGCGAAAACGTCCAAGAACCTACATCGAACCGCAACCGACCGTGGAGGGTGCCCTGCCATTTGTCGTTGTTGGTGCGGCGCTCGATGGCGTCGTCGGTCCGGTTGTAGAGGGTCCCGTTGTCTGAAAAGTAGCGAAAATCTCCCTTGGTTCCGAAGGCATCCGCAAACAGCCAGCCATCGACCTTGCCTGGACGGGCCAACAACGCGCTCGCCCGTCCGGTCGCAAACGAACCAAAGTTCGCCGAAATCCCTGAAACCTTCTGGTCGGAGGTCACCAGATTGACCACTCCGCCGATCGGCGCCACCCCAAACTGTGCCGGCGCATTTCCCCTCCACACCTCCACCTGTGAGAAGGCGTCCAAGGGGAGTTCTGAAAGGTTGACCACCGACGAACCGTCCGGGTTGAGCGGGATCCCGTCGATGCACACGATCACCTGCCGAAGCGTGGAACCGCGAATCGAAACCGCCGACCAATCCCCCAGCGCTCCCAAAGCATGAACGTTCGTTCCAGGGGTGGAATCGACCACATCGGAAAGCTCGGTCGCCGCCGGCAACCCCAGAACGGGAACAACCGTCACGGAGGCGGAAACCGGATCCAGGCGTTTTCCCTCCACGACCACGGCATCCGCCGGATCCGTCGGATCGGCCATCGCCGCAGCAAAGAGAAAACCAAGGTTCAAGGGGGCACCGCCGGGAGCGTACGCAGGCCCTCCGAACACGGAGCACCCCCCATCCTTCCTCCCCGAAGAATGAGTGATCAACGCCGCGAAGGCCGGTCTCCTGACTCATGGATCATCCGCTATGCCGCGCCTTCCCAGGATTTCTCCCAGTGGTGGTCTGTTGGACCGTGCGGTAAGCGTCCCCAATGACAGTGGCGGGGGCCGCGCCGGATTTACACCGGCTTCCCTGTTTCACCCATGCTTTCAACGAAGCACAGGCACCTTTGCGGAACGAAAGTACAAAGAACCGTCGGCCCTTTAACCCGCTTCAACGCTGGTGTCGACCGCGGCCTTCACAGGGACAAGCGCACTTTTGCACATGTATCCAAATGCGGTGGCTACACTCCCTCCGGAGGTCGACCGTGACGTCGCTGATTTTGGAAGGAGGAAGCGCTGATCTTTCGCTCGGCGAGGCGTTGGTGGGTGGCACGGTGCGCACGCTCACCCCCAAAGAAAATGCTTTGCTCCGATACCTTGCCGAGCGTCCCTCCCGCGTGGTGGCGCGCGAAGACCTCATGCGCGAAGTATGGGAGTATTCCCCTACCGTATCTTCTCGAACGTTGGAAGTTACGGTGCAGCGACTGCGCACCAAAATCGAATTGCATCCCTCCCAACCGGTGCACCTCCTTACCGAGCGCAACGTGGGTTACCGCTTCGAACTGGTCGCCGAACGACGAAAACCCTCGTTGGATACCGACGAGGACTGCCCCGCCCATCTACTCCCGTGGCTGGAAGCAGGCGCCATCTTCGAAAACGGCTTCACAAAGGGACAACTCGCCGCAACGAATGGGTCGTCGGTGGACGCCGTATGGGTGGAACTCCAGTCGTGGTTGGAACAAGTCGATTCGAGCACCCAAGGTTGGAAGCGCTTTGTGGTCCGTTCTCGCGCGCGGTTTCGACCACAGTCCCAAAAGCGAAGAGAAAGGCTCGAACATCGTCACCTCGACGGGCTCCTCACCGCCCCGCATGCGTCCCTTCCGGAACTTGACGAGGCTGAGGCCGATATTTTGGCCTCGGCGGCTCGGTTTGGCTCCCGACGCAATGAGGAGATCGCGATCCTGTTGCAGCGCCTGTGCAGATTGTGGCGGCATCGAGGCAAAGTGGACTTAGGTCGCCTCGATGCCATCTTGTCCCTCGGCGATGGTCTTGAGTCCACGCGCCTTCGCATTCAACGAGCCCGATGGTTAGCCACCCAAGGGCAATTTACCGAAGCAGCTCAAGATCTCACCAGGGTTGCCGGCTCCCGTTGGGCGGCCGCTTTGCAGCTCGAAAGCACCTTCGCCGATGGGATGATCGCCACCTTGATTCCCGAGCGCCGCCCCCAGGGGATCGCACTTCTGGAAAGCGTCTTTCCGAAACTCACCGGAGAGCAACGGATCGAATGTGCCGATCGCCTCGCTTCGGCGCTCATTTCCGAAGATCGTCCCCAACCCGCACGTCGTTACCTGGAGATCGTTCGAACGTCGGAGACCAGCGATCCCGGAGCCGCGTGTCGAGCGGAATACTCTCTTGCCATCGCGCATATTCGAACCGCGGAATGGGCGGACGCCACCGCAGCGTCGGATCGTAGCATCGCCCTCGCCGTCCGAGCCGGTGAAGAGCCGCGGCTGCCCTTTCTGCTCACCCTCCGCGGCTGGCTAGATTCCACTCTGATTTCCTACGAAACCGGCGATCGCACCTTCCGCGAGGCGCGCCGCTGGCTCGATCGCCACCCCACAGGTGGGGCGAGTGCTGTCTTCCAAAAGAACCTTGCTGAGCATCAACTGGGGCACGGCAGGATCGACATGGGACGCGAAACCCTGGAAGTCCTCGGCGAATGCGAAACCGCGCGTCAATGGCTGGGAGGCTGGCTCGACGAACTCCTGGGCTGGCTCGCGATTTACGACGGCGATTTTCAGACTGCTGAAGCAGCTTTTCTAAAGATGAGGCCACACGCACCGATCCGAGCGCTGCTCGCCCATCGTGCGCTTCGACGCCTAAATGGTCAACCACTTGACCATCTGGTGTTCGATTCAGAGTGGCCGACCGACACTCTGGAGCTGGCCCAACTGGTGGACAACCGCCAAAAAACCGCGCCGAAAACCACACAACTCATCAGCCGGTTCGCCAGCGTCGCCTTGCGCCGGCAGGGTTTGTGAGGTGTTGTGAACCGAAATCCGGAGGGCGGGCGCTAAGGTATTTTTGGGCACGGGAGATGAAATGAGACGCGTAACACTACCTTTGTTCTTAACGTTTGCAGCAGCATGCTCACACTCGCCACAGGTGCAAGTGGAGATCCCAAGTGAGGTCGCAGAACGCGCCGAAGGCGTCGAGTTTGTGATCGTGTGGCCAAGCACCATTACCGTCACCCCTGAATCCACCAATCCCGACAACTGTAGTTGGGACCTGTTTCATTCCCTGAACGGCTGCGCATTCGATGGCGAGGTATCCACGACGACGGTGGAGGGCGACGCCGAGTCGGGCTTCACGCTGACCATCAACGAACCCCCGGGGGACCATGTCTACGTCGGCGGGGTAGCTCAGGGTCGAATCGTCGCCGTCGGCGCCGAAGGGGAACCGCTCCCGTTTGGGGGGCCGCTCGCCGAACGTCTCGGAACCGTGGTCGGTTTCGCCGAGGCTTCCGTTCTCCACGTTCGCGAGCCCAACCTGGCGCTCAACATGTACGACGACGGCGACCTTGAACTCAACGGCGGTGGGGGCGCGTTCCCAACGTGGACTCCGGGCGGATTGATCACTCTGGGGAACCTGGGTGAACCGGCTCCGGACGTGGAGTACGACGGTGACTGCACGTCCCGCACGGCTCATGCGGAACAATTGGCCCTCTCCGAAGGATATCAGCTGATGACCTGGGACGACACGTCGTTGCGCATCCACAATGCGGCCGCGGAGGCCTGGGCGGAAGAACACGACGTCTGGGCCTGCGTGGAATCGGTGACGTTGGAGGAGTTCCAAGAGTGCGCTTTGGAACTCCCTCCAGAGGCCAACCTGGACGAGGTCCAACTGTGCATCGACACCGCAATGACCGCAGCTCAGGCGGTACCGACGTCGGATGGTGCACCCATCTCGCTGGTGGGACTTGAGAACGCGCTCATCATGGATCTCGACGGGACCGCCAATCTGGACCGCCTGTTCATGCACCCGATTTCGTCCTGGTAGCACACACCGACCGCCGTGCCGGCACCTGCCGGCACGGGTTTTGCGGAGATTCGATGAGACTTTCCAGCTATTGCCTCCTGCTTCTTTGTCTCGGCGCCAGTTGCAAAAAGGAGCCCGAATACGACTTTCGTGGGGGTGAAATCATGCCCGATACCGACGCTATCCCCGCGGACACCGACGATACCGACGATACCGACGATACCGACGATACCGATCGTTGATGGTGTCATCTACTGAAATGGACACCCGGGCCGTTTACAGCCAACAACATTGCACCAAAATGCACAAATTTTGGCTGCCACCGCCGTCGGGTTGGTGTATGAACTGCCGCCGCTCCCTTTGGAGCTTGAGGTCTGTATGCAAGTCCGAGTTTCTCTTCTTTCTATTGTCGCTTTTTCTTTGGTCACCGGCTGCACCGCGGACGCCCCCGTGGAATATGCCCCCAGCCTGACCATGGTGCGCACCGGTGAAGTCGACCTCGACGTCTACGTACCCGAAGACAAGTTTATCCCTGGGATTGTGATCGCTCCCGAGCAGTACGAACTTGACGGCGGCAATGCTGCAAAAACCGACCTGTCGGGCGCCCTTGACCTTGAAGATCCGGCCGCCTTGCCGGAACATTCCTCGTACACCTACGCGGTGGCCGACGGCGATCTGTTCGATCAGCAAGCCGAAAAGGACGTGAGCTTCGACGATGTCGCCCAAGGTGCTATTGGAAATTGCTATTTTGTCGCAGCCCTCTCGGCCGTGCTCTATGCGGACACCGACCACAGCATTCGTGATGGTCTGATTCGCCAAATCAAGGGCGGAGACGGCAAGGTTTCCAAATTTGCCGTTCGATTCTATTCCGCCGAAAACGAGGTGGTCGACGTCGAGCTGGACGCCCAATTGGTTCGACGGGACGGGCTTCCCACGTATGCACATTCGAAAGACACGGTTTCCGGTAGCGAAGAATGGGCGATCAGTCTGATTGAAAAGGCATACGCCCAATGGCACGGTGGAT
>SXGS01204057.1_pt1 | contig 30399 bp, 34 predicted proteins | sample 3174681 | NCBI WGS metagenome assembly SXGS01 (sample SAMN11356861, study PRJNA531348) | freshwater metagenome | isolation source: freshwater sample F1-80 | place: China: Fuxian Lake, Yuxi | collected 2017-12-25 | reverse complement strand
GACCCCCCCCAAGGGTCTTTTCCGCAACATGGCTTTTTCCCGATCCGGAAAGACCTTGCAGCGCAACAGCGCCGCGACCTTCTTCCAGACGTTTGAGGAGAAGCTCCGATGCTGCTTGCTGAGAAGAGGAAAGCATATGGTATATGATTATAAACTTTTTTATATGAAAAACAAATACTCAGACGGAGGCTGAGTACGGTATATTCCTCGCATGAAAAAATCTCTCGCCTACTGGATTCCAACATCGCTTCTTCTCTTCCTCATGGTCGGCTCTGGAATCATGTACTTCGTGCAAACTGAAGAGGTTGCAAAAGTATTCCTGCAACTCCAGTACCCCGTCTATACGATGTACTTCAACGCGATCGCAAAAATACTAGGCGGCTTTGCCATCGTCATGCCAGCCGTACCGCGAGTACTGAAAGAATGGGCATACGCCGGATACCTCTTCATCATCCTTCTTGCTCTGCAAGCGGTCGTCATGACCATGCCCGGCGTTCCTTGGGTCATGTTCGTCTCGATCCTCATCTGGGCGCTTTCGTACTGGCAATTCAAGAAGCGATAATTTCTCGCCTCTCTTTCTCCCCACCCCTCCCATGACACGCCGAACCATCGCTACGTTCATCTCTTCCTTCGCAATGCTCGGACTTCTGTCGGGATGTGGTAACGACACTGACGTCGATGTGAACATGGACGGAACAATGGAAGTTGAGACGGAGGAAGGAACGGCAACCATCGGAGGACAGAGTCTGCCTGAAGGCTGGCCGGACGATGCTCCCGCCTACCCCGGATCTACGATTTCATACTCGGCTTCGATGAATCCTGAAACGGGCAAACCGGGCATGGCGGTCGTCCTCTCGACGAACGCTCCTGTTGCAACGGCTGCGACGTACTATAAAACCGAACTTGCCTCGAGAGGCTGGTCCGTCGATACGGCAATGGAAGCAGGCGGCACCTCCATCTTCTCTGCGACGAAGGAAGGAAGCGTCCTCTCACTTCTGATCGCCGGTGCTGAAGGTCAGACAACCATCACGATGGCGATCGAGAAGATGGAAGATGCGGAGTAGCCTTTTCCTTTAGCGGTACTGTGAGCGAACCTCGAAGAGGATCCACAGTCCGAGGATCGAGCCGAAAATGATTTGCATCGCGTCGGAACCGTATCCGAAGAGAATATCGATGATTGCAGCCGCGATCATCAGCATCATTCCGTAGAAAATGTAATTCCATCCTTTCTTCTCTCTCACCGTGAGGGGCTTGTAGGCAAGCAATTCCAAAATTGCCGACAGAGTTCCTGCAAGGACTGAGATCGTCCATGTGAGTTGCGCTATGTTCCCGCTGAGAAATGAAAACGAAAGAATGGAACCGAGAGCACCCATCGAAAGCGTTCCGAGAATTCCAAGAACTCCGAAAATCAACGCGATCCACGGCGCTACGGAGACGATCCCCTTTCTCGCACTCTCGGGAAGATGCGGAGCTTTCGCAAAGATCGGCGCAAGCACGTTCTCGAGAACAGTCATCTTCTTCGCCACGGTGGCATGGAAACGGTTCTGCATAAAAAGGGAGGGAAATAGGTAGCGATCTTTCTTCGCATGGATATGTTCCCACTTCTTTTCGAGTGCGTCTACGCCTGCGCCATCATCACCATTCTGACCAGTTTTAATTGGTCGTACGGCACACGTCCTTCCAGTGCCTCGAAGACGGGCTTCATGAACTGCAGACCGTGCTCTTCGTAGAGAGATTTGATGTCATCGACCTCCGGCAAATCCTCGATGAGGTAGGTGAGACTCGGAGCATCTTCGAGTGCGATCAGTTTCTCGATGTAGTTCAGTACCGTACTCTGCGTGACCGAACATGCTTCGGCAATCAGAGAAATTCCGGCTCCATCCTCTAAAAGCTGTTTCGTCCTTCTGAGTCTCTCAGACTGCGACATCGATCGCTTCTTCGTCTTTTTCTCCTCTTCCGGAGAAGGGGCAGGTGGCTCGTAGAATGGCTGGGGTTTGTACTTTGTCGCCTGCTCGCTGAGGCCATCGTAAAACGACGTGACGAGTCTCTCCGCACGAATCGATTCCGGACTCCAGCGCTCGATCCTGAGCCCCGCGCCCGAACGCACGCGACTGAGGGCGACGTACGCCTGCCCCGGCTCCCAGAGCCGGTGCAAATCGACGATCATACGATCCAGTGAAGCGCCTTGTGCCTTATGGATCGTCGTCGCCCAGGCAAGCGTGACCGGAAAATTCCATGCGGCGACAACTTCGTTTCCGTCGCCATCGAGCGAGCTGAATTTTTCCTTCACGACATCGATCTCCTCCCCCGAGAGTAAGCACACATGCAATGCATCCTCACTGAAGCTTCGAACATGACCGAGGCTGCCGTTCACGTAACGAAACTCTCCGGACATATCGTTCTTGCGCATCATGATGAGTGCACCCGTTTTAAGGAGCAACGTATCGGGAATGGGGATGACGCGCTTTGCGGAATCGACGTACCGATCATCCCCAATGTATTCCGTCCGAAACGTATGCACAGTCTCAGGAAGCGCCTGCAGTCTGAGGAGATTGTACTGCTCGGCCTGAGCACGATGCGGATACAGACGCGTTCCCTCCTCTTCCTCCGAAAATCCTGTCGTTCGCTCATCGAGGAATGCACGCACTCGGTCATTCACCACGCCTTCACGAACAAAATTCAGAATCTCAAGAAAACTGAGGTCCTGCGTTCGCATAACGGTCGTCAAAAGCGCGGGCGAAAAATCGCTCTGTTGCCAGACAGGATGCAAAAAGGCCCAGTCCTTTGCCGCAGAATCCGCTGCGATGGGCGGAAGCTGCGCAAAATCTCCGACCGCGATGATCCGAAGCCCTCCCCACGGTTCAGAACTGTTCCTCGCCATTCTCGCAATCGTTTCGGCCACCCCGAGTGTTGAACCGGAGAGCATGGAAACTTCGTCGATGACAACGCAGCATGCCCGCTGCAGTCTCCGCATCAGCTTCTTACTTCGCATCGCCCGCGTGATCGTTGCCTCAAGCCCACCCTCCATGATCCCAAGCCCGAAGAAACTGTGAAACGTCCTTCCGCCCACGATCACCGCAGCGGCACCGGTGCTCGCCACGATTGGAAAATCCTCGGAAGATTTTCCCCGCAGGTAGTGATCGAGGAGAAAGCTCTTCCCCGTTCCTGCGGCACCGGTCAGAAACACGTTGCCCTGCCTTTGAAGAATATCCAGAGCCTTTTCCTGACACGGGGTAAGCCGAAAAAGAGTGGATGACTGAAGCATGAAAAATAGATCGAGTGTACAGGAAAAAACACTGCCTGCCCCCGCCTTCTTCTAGGCGATTAACCGCCTTTTGAAACTATTTCCCTTCTTCTGAGTAGCTTCTTTTGGCGTCGTGCTTGCGGCAAACCTCCATGCCATCTCGAAAATCTGACGCTGCGTTTCGGCCACCTCCTTGCTCTCGATGATCACACCGAACATGTCCTTGTCACCCCGAAGACCTGAATCGAAAGAACAGATGGCAACCTTGTGATCGTAGATGTTGATCTCATTCGTGAAATCGAAATCCGATGCGGGAATCAGCCGAATCTCACGAAGATGATCGCGATCATCCCCATGAACCCGCTTGCCCGCAGTGTCATCGGGGGCAATTCCCCTCAAATGAATGCCACGCTTGACACGCTCATCCACATATTCTTCATCGTATTGAGGCCAGAATTCTCTTACGACGGCGGAGTTTGCGAAGTTCAGGAGCTCCTTGCTCGATGTCAGCGTGTCTTCGTACACGTGCTTGATGCCTTCCCATCCTTCGAAGAAGCGAACACGGGGTTTTCTGTACTTCGCGCCCTGCAGGGACCGCAGCTCGGGGAGCACCCTCTCGAGTGCATCCACATTTTTTCTGGCTTCAAGAGCCACGAACTCAGGTGCAACCGGGGAGTACCACTTCGCACGCATCTTCTTGATCACCGTAAAGTAGCTCCGGTGCACCATCTCCTCAAGGAGATTATACGTCGTGATGCGATTGATGCCGGTTGATTTTGCATACTCCGATGCAGGAGCCGTCCCGAGCTGCAATCCTGCAACGTAGAGCTGCGATTGCTTGCTATCGAGCCCGACCGACTGCAGAACGTGAATGATGTCTTTCGCCATACGGATGGAGCATAGCAAGATGTTCACTATTCAAACAACACAAAAACAGATGAGAATTTTTAAAAAGATTGTTCGATCATGAATAACCCATTGGAAGCCAAAATACTGAGACTCTGTTCTGTTGTTCAAAAAAGAAACAGACGAAAAATTGTCGCCAACAATATGTTGAACCAAAGCCTCTGCATCACGTATGAAGTCGAGCGTCATCTCCATTCCCCACTCTCCTATGACGACCAAAGACGTTCTTGCGCTCGCAAAGAAACATAAATGTGAAATGATCGACCTCACGTTCGTAGATGTCCCCGGAACATTGCATCACACGAGCAAACCCATCCACCAGCTCGAAGATGTTCTAAAAGAAGGTGCGGGTTTCGATGGCTCGAGCATCAGAGGCTTCCAGCAAATTCAGGAGTCCGACATGCTTCTTATTCCGGATCCCGATACCGCAATCATCGACCCGTTTACCGAGAGGCAAACACTCTCCCTGCTCTGCGACGTGCGGGAACCGATGAAGAGAGATCTCTACGAAAGGAGTCCTCGTACACTTGCAAAGAAAGCCATGGAGTATCTGAAAAAAAGCGGTATCGCAGACACGGCATACTTTGGACCTGAAGCCGAGTTCTTCATCTTCGACCACGTCAGTTACGAAGCGGGAGTCGGTGCCGCCCACTATAGGGTCGACAGCGAAGAGGCGACGTGGAATTCGGGAAGTCAGTGCGAGGAATTCCCGAATCTCGGCTATACGATCAGGCACAAAGAAGGCTACTTCCCGGCTTCGCCTTTCGATACACAGCAGGATATTCGTGCAACGATGGTCGCCGAAATGGAACGTGCGGGTATCGAGATCGAGACTTTCCATCACGAAGTCGCGACAGGAGGACAGGCGGAGATCGACATGAAATTCGATACGCTGCTTCGCATTGCGGACAAGTTGATGCGCTACAAGTACATCACGAGAAACGTGGCGAAAAAGCATGGGAAGTCGGTGACCTTCATGCCAAAGCCGATCTTCGGAGATAACGGTTCCGGGATGCACACACACCAGAGTCTATGGAAAGGAGGAAAGCCACTGTTTTCGGGCAACGAGTACGCAGGACTGAGTAAGACGGCAATGCACTACATGGGAGGCATCCTCAAGCACGCAAGAGCCCTCTGCGCCATCTGCAACCCGACAACGAACAGCTACAAACGTCTCGTTCCCGGCTTCGAAGCACCGGTGAATTTCATCTACTCGGCAAGAAACCGCTCTGCGGCAATCAGAATCCCAATGTACTCGGAGAGCCCGAAAGCCAAGCGAGTCGAATTCCGCTCGCCCGATGCCGCATGCAATCCCTACGTCGCCTTCGCTGCGATGCTCATGGCTGGACTGGACGGCATCAAGCGAAAATTGGATCCCGGAAGCCCGACGGATGAAAACCTCTACCACATGGATCCGTCGAAACTGATGAAAATTCCGCACGCACCGGAAGATCTCTCGGAAGCGCTCGATGCACTTGAGGCCGATCACGCTTTCCTCCTGGAAGGAGGTGTGTTCAGTAAGCGGTTCCTCACAGACTTTATTGCGGGAAAACGCGACGAAGTGGCAGACGAAAGGAAGCGTCCGACACCAAGTGAGTTCTTTAAATACTACGACGTATAACGAGCGACTAGCGGATAGCGAGTAGCGCATATAAAAGTTCTACCCGCTTACCGCTACCCGCTTTCTACCCCTCCCCCCTCTCTTTCCATGGACGCCACCGCTGACCTTATCCTCTCCCTCAATATTTTCTGGGTTCTCATCTGCGGCTTTCTGATCTTCTTGATGCAAGCGGGTTTCGCTCTGGTCGAAACCGGATTTACGCGAAGCAAGAACGTCGGACATACGATGATGATGAATATCATGGTGTTCTGCATCGGAGCGATCGGATACTGGCTCACCGGTTTCGCTCTGCAGTTCGGCGGAGTCAACGTGACCTATCCAGCCATCAACGGACTCGAGAGTTGGGCATTCTCTCCGGTCACCCTTGGAGATTGGACGGGACTTCTGGATACAGCGGTGATGATCGAAGGATCGGGGGTCCTCGGTTGGAGCGGCTTCATGCTCGGAGGGCTTGGGGCGAATGCCGGGCTTCTTGCCTTCTTCCTCTTCCAAATGGTCTTCATGGATACGGCTGCGACAATTCCAACCGGATCGATGGCTGAGCGCCTGAAGTTCATCGGCTTCGTTCTGATGGCTCTCTGGGTCAGCATGTTCATCTATCCGCTGGTGGGAGGATGGATATGGGGAGGCGGATGGCTCCAAAATCTCGGACGCTCGATGGGGCTTGGGAGCGGTGCAGTGGATTTCGCAGGATCGGGAGTGGTGCACATGATCGGCGGAACTCTCGGACTTGTCGGCGCCATAGTCCTCGGTCCGCGCATCGGAAAATTCAACCGTGACGGATCGGCAAACGCCATCCCCGGACACAGCATTGCGCTTGGCATCACCGGAACAATCATTCTCTTCTTCGGCTGGTTCGGGTTCAACCCGGGTTCATCGCTCGGGATGACGGGGGCTCTCAAGAATCTGGCAACTCTCGCTGCGATCAACACGCTCATGGCGGGTGCAGCCGGAGGAGTCGCTGCAATGACCTATATGTGGTGCTTCTCGCCGCTTAAAAAACCGGACGGAGCGATGTCCGTGAACGGTCTTCTTGCTGGACTTGTGGCGATTACGGCACCGTGCGCATTCGTGACGACGGGTGCCTCGGTCGTCATCGGCCTCGTCGCCGGAATATGGGTGTGCATCGCAACGGTGCTGCTTGAAAAGTGCAAGATCGACGATCCCGTCGGCGCCGTCCCCGTCCACTTGTGCAACGGTCTCTGGGGCGTGATCTCGGTCGGTATCTTCGCAAACGGCAATCCTGACACCACAATGTGGAACGGCGTTGCCACTCCCGTCACAGGACTTCTCTACGGCGGTACGACGCAGATCTGGGCTCAGCTCTTAGAAGCAGGTTCGATTATCGTTGTCGTCGGAGGACTGTCTTTTGTCTTCTTCAAGATCCTCGATGCATGCAAACTACTCCGGGTCTCGAGAGAAGATGAAATCGCCGGCTTAGACATTCCCGAAATGGGATCTCTCGGTTACGCACCGGATTTCGTGGCACCGAAAGATGCGTGAAGCTATGCGCCGAACGTGAATGCGAACGCTTCTGTTCCAGAACCCTTGAGCGTTAGAACAATGTCGTGCACTCCGTATTCACCCTTGAAAAGATTATAAAGATCGTGGTGATCGATCGTGAATGTCTTGCCTGCTTTTCCATCGATTGTGACAGATGCTTGCACAGGTTTTGCACCTGGTTCCAAACCAAGAACAAGATTGATTTCTCCTGCCTGAAATTTCATCCGAATATCGCAATGCTCACCATAACAGATCTGAAACTCCTGATCTGCAAGCTGCCATGAACCTGAGAGATAATACTTGTTCAGAACAAGCGTATCAGGTGCCTGATACTGGTGGAGATCGGGGTCAGGTTCTCCGGTGCTGTTTCCAAAAGCCGGCCAGCTTCTGGAGCCGAGATAGATCTCAGGAGTGAGAGGACCACTCGCACCTTGCGAAACTTCTGCACTTTTACCTTCTACCTTCTCACTTTCCTCAACTCCTATTTCTCGAAGCAAACTCTGTATCGCCAAATCCGTCTCCTCATACTCCCCTTCCCCGAAATGCGTGTAACGAACGTATCCCTCCGCATCGATCAGGTACTTCGCGGGCCAGTAACGATTCGCAAATGCACCCCACGTTGCAAAATCGTTGTCTTGAGCAATGGGATAGGTGAGACCGTGCTCACGGATCGCATTTTCGACGTTCTTCTGGCTCTTCTCAAACGTGAACTCGGGGCTGTGCACACCGATGAGGACGAATTTGTCCGTCTCCTTAAATTTCTCCCAGTATCCCTGCAGATACGGAAGCGTACGGATGCAATTGATACAACTGTAGGTCCAGAAATCGACGAGAACGACTTTTCCTTTCAGGCTTGCAAGTGTAAACGGCTTACTATTGTGCCAAGGACCAAGACCCGAGAATTCCGGAGCCCGGATGAGACGAGGGAGCACGGGGAGTTTCATCGCAGCAGAGGATACTCCACGTTCGGCTGTCCTCAGCTCTTCGCTTTCCCTTGCCTCGAAAGCCTCCGATCCCTCCTCAGACACCTGGGAATCAGCACTTTCAATGTTCGGCATCATGTCCTTGAACAAGCTTTCCTCAATTCTCGTACCGATATCCCCGAAACTCGTATTACTGACGAGCCAGATCTGAAGTTTCTGAAAGAGATTGAGCTGCAGTGCAATCGCAGTGACGATAAAGAGGTATCCGGCAATCGTCTTCACGACCCCCGTATAGCGATTCAAAAACCTCACAGACTGCGTCATTTTCTGTCCACCGTATCCGATGAGGAGAAGTGGAAGACCTGTACCGACTGCATACGAAGTAAGAGCCAATGCGGCCTTCAGGCCCGGCTCATCACGTACGAGTGTCAGTGCAAAACTGAGAGCGGGGCCTGCACACGGGACCCAGACCAAACCGAGCGTACAACCGATGATGAAAGCGGACATCGGAGAATCCGAACCGAATGAGGTGCGCGCAACACTCTGCGACCTCGCTCCGAGTTGTTGAATTTTCGATGCAATCCTTACTCCGATGAGCAGGAGAAAAACTCCGATGATTGTCGCGAGAACGATGGCCACTGGTCCCTTGTCGATGAAGAAAAATGCTCCGAAGAATCCAAAAAGAATTGAAGCATTGCGATTCTGAATGGCAAAACCGATACCGAAGAGCAGCAGAATGTAATTCGTCGCAATGCGAATGATGTCAGCAAGTTCGACGAATTGTCCAAGAACAACCGTCAGGAGAAATGTGAATCCGACGAAACTCAAAATCATGCCAAGAACCGTAAGGAGGGGCCTCCATTTGCTCCGTCCTGAGATGCTCACACCAAGAACGATCGGCAGTAATGGTAAAATGCATGGCAAGAGAATCGTCAGCATGCCGGCAATGAAAAGGGTGACGTGGAGTGTCATAAATGTTTATTCAAGACCGGAAATAAGAAGCGTCCGAAGCTCCGTCGTACTCGGATGAATGATCGACCGGAGACGCTGACCCATCGCATCGACGATGATGAAAGTATCGGGCACGATCACTCCGTACGCAAGTTTCATTTGCTTGTTCAAAAAATCCACCCTGAACACAGGAAGACGCAGCTCCTTCTTGACGGCATACGCCAGAATGATCTCTTCATGAGCAAGGGAAAAAGGATCATCAGTCTGAGCAAAGAACAAAATCGAACCATGCTCACCAAACACGATATTCGGCTCATGCGGCCGGTAAAGGGTGTCATTTTTCGGAGCCGACTCACTGACGGCTGCGGAAGACGACGCAAGTTCCTTCTTCTCGACACCAAGCCGAGGTGAAACTCGAACAATGAGATTGAGGGAAGACTGCATGCCTGTTTCGGACGATTCGATGGATGACTCTTCCTGCTCCCGACCTCCGTCATCGGGAGAAGGTACGGAAAAAAGAACGATGAAAAGGCAGATGACTGCCAAGACGCCAAAAATACAAAGCAGGAGAAGGATCAGGCGTTGCATACGTTAAGTATAGCGCTTCACTCCTCTCCTTGGGCACTGCGCTCTTAGAACGCACTCAGAACACTTCGGAGAACGTGCGATGCAGACGGCGCGCCCGTGCGCGACGAAGAGATGCGAGAGTATTGCCCAATCTTTGCGCGGAGTTTTCTGCATGAGATCCGCTTCGATCGCTTCCTGACTCTTCTTCGTCGTCAACCCGATCCTGCGACTCAGGCGTATGCAATGCGTGTCGACGGGAATTCCCTCAATGATACCGAATGCCGTTGAAAGAACGATCGCTGCGGTTTTTCGACCAACGCCTCGAAGTAGAAGCATCTCCTTCATTGTCTGCGGCACCTGACCGTCGAATCGGTCGAGAATCGTCCTGCAACTCTCCCGAATCGCCTTCGCCTTCATGCGAAATGTCCCGCAGGAATGAATGTCCTTTTCAAGCTCAGATGCAGGAAGGGAAAGGTAATCCTCCGGAGATCTGTATTTTTTGAAGAGCGATTTCGTCACGATATTCACGCGTTTATCTGTACACTGCGCCGAGAGAATCGTCGCAACGAGGAGCTCCAGTGGAGTGGTCCAGTCGAGGCTGCACCTTGCATCAGGATAGAGTTTTCTGAGTTTCTTGAGCACAACATCAACCGTAATTTTCTGCATGAAAACATTATGGAAGCGGGTCAATTCTACATTGCATATTTTATGTTCACCATTTGACCCGAAGGGTATAGCCTCCGCTCCCCACGTATCACTCGCTCTTACTTATGCCAACCCCCCTCCCCCCGCTCACCGTCTTCGACGTGGAAACGACGGGCTTGGATCCCAGACGCGGACACAAGATCATCGAAATTGCCGGCATCAGGATCGAAAACGGCGAGATCGACGAGACGAAATCTTTCGTTTCACTCGTAAATCCTGAACGATCGATTCCCTGGGAGGCGAAGCAAGTGAATAAAATCAGCGATGAAGCGGTGAGAAATGCGCCGGGCATCGAAGAAGTGCTCCCCAAATTTCTTGCATTCAGCGAAGGATCGATCCTCGTTGCGCACAACGCGACCTTCGATATGGGCTTCATGGAAGTGGAGAAAGAACTCTGCTGGGGATATATCGATCTTCCCGACTGCCTCTGCACCATGCGTCTGAGTCGCGCACTTTTTCCGACCGAGTTCGGTCACAGCCTCGACGCCGTTTCGAGACGACTCGGTCTCACGATTCCACAGGCAAGACATCGGGCTCTGCCGGATGTACTCCTCACGGCACATGCGCTCATTAAAATGATCGAGCTCGGGGAGATAGGCTCGATGGAAGACTTGCAGGAAATCTGCGGAGTGCAGATGAAATCATTGCGGTGACTTGTTCGCCTCGGCAACCAGGAAACGAATATGATTACCAAGGGTAAGAATCCTGCTTTCGATTTTGGAATACTGTCCTACAGGCAGTGAATCTGTAATTTCCTCGAGGTGCCGCATGTGCTGCAGAGTCGGAAAGAACTGATCGCCGAATTTCAAAAACTGCTCATCGAGATACGCTTCCTTTGCGGTCTGATTCTCAAAACGCATGAATTCATGGTCTCACAACAAAGTGAAAATGCCGCATATTTTCTCCGCGAAAGGTCGAAAAGCGCTATACTGAGACTCAAAATGGCAATCCTCACGATCATCACGGGCAAAGACAGTGCCATCCTCCGTACAAAAACAAAGGAGGTGCAAACGATCACGAAAGAGATCAAAACGCTTGTGGAGTCGATGAAAGAAACAACCGTTGCCTCGAACGGGGCCGGCATCGCGGCTCCGCAAGTGAACCGTACCGAACGCGTCTGCATCGCCATGTTGCAGAAGAAACTGACGCCGCTCATCAACCCCGAAATTCTCTGGCGCAGCACCGACGTCGAAACGATGGAAGAAGGTTGTCTGAGCCTTCCGGATCTCTGGATCCAGGTGACACGACCGCGGGAAATCGTCGTAAAATTCCTGAGTCTGACGGGAAAAGAACGGGAGCTGAAACTCTCAGGCTTCGACGCACGGGTCGTGCAGCATGAAGTGGACCATCTGGAGGGAATTCTGATTGTGGACCACGCGACAAGGAATTAATTTGACATAAATTTTATAGGTGTTTTAATGAACGCATGACTGAACGCGAGCTTCTAATCGATGCAGAGGGCAATCCCCTGAAAGGGCAGCCTGAAACGGTACTTGATCAGGATGCATTGATCCAAAAAACGATTACTGAGGCGTTGAGACGAACAACGAAGACAACGCGAAAGTCCAAACCCGTTGATTTTGATGACACGCAGCTTCTTGCAGCGCTGAACCCGAACGCAGAGTCACGCACATTCGATCTTGTGGAAGTCGTTCTGGATCTGGAGGAAGCAATGGGGAGTGAGCAGAAAGAATCCAGTCAGTCTTCAGTTGTTGAAGAAGAAATTGTCGCACTGGCTGATAAAGAAACGACGACCGTCGGAGAAGTAATCGCAACGGCGCAGCGCCTCCTACGAAGAGCGGCGATGGAGAGACGAACTGCCTAAATAAACTGCGCATCAGTGTCTTCGATACGCTAGAATGCAGCCGATGAATGTCGAACTGGAAGCCATCATCGGACTCGAAGTCCACGCGCAGATGAATACGAAGACGAAGATGTTCTGCGCATGCGACAACGATGCGTGGGAGAAAGCGCCGAACACGACCGTCTGCCCAGTCTGCATGGGGCATCCGGGCACGCTGCCGGTCGTCAATAAAGCAGTGATCGAAAAAGCAGTGCGCTCCTCGGTCGCACTCGGCTGTAAGGTCAATCCCGAGAGCCACTTCGATCGCAAAAATTACTTCTACCCCGATCTTCCCGCCGGCTACCAGATTTCGCAGTACAAACATCCGCTCGCGTCCCATGGCTTGGTGAAATTCTCGGTCACTGATGCAAGCACCAATCGAAGTGAGCCCGGAGAGTGCCGCATTCATCGTCTGCACATCGAGAATGATGCAGGAAAGCTGATGCACCGCACCGGACACTCGCTCTGCGATTACAACCGCGCTGGCACACCTTTGATGGAAATCGTCACGGAACCGGATCTCCGGTCTCCGAAACAAGCAAGTGCATTCGCCGAGGAACTCCGACGTATTCTCATCAATGCAGGGACCAGCGAAGCGGATATGTACAAAGGCATGATGCGCTTCGACGCCAGTATTTCCCTACGGCCGAAGGGAGAAACAAAGCTGTACCCACGAATGGAAATCAAGAACCTGAACTCGTTCAAAGCGCTTGAGAAAGCGCTGCAATATCAAGAGAAAATTCTCAGGAAATTATGGAGCGAAGGAAAGCAGCCAACGGGTGAAACAACCGTCGGCTGGATCGACGACGAAGAAAGGACCGTCTTGCTCCGTGACAAGGAATCCGCTGCGGACTATCGGTACTTCCCAGAACCCGATATCCCGCCGCTCCAAATCAGCGCCGCGTTTCAGGCCGCAGTCACCGAAGGACTCGCAAAGCTTCCATCCGAAATGAAGGCCGGATACGTAGAATTGGGATTGACCGAAGCCGAAGCATCGATGCTCGTGGATACAGAACCGCTCCGTCTGCGATTCGACGCGATTCAAACTGCAATCGGAGAACCGAAGCGCGCCTCCTCCCTCGTTCTCACGCAGATGCCCGGATTCCTGACCGCACACAGCAAGTCTCTCTCCGATGCACCGAATATTGCCGATATAGTCGCTCTCGCAAAGGCTATTCACACGGGAGTGATCAATGTGAATGCAGGAAAAGATGTCTTGGAAAAAATGATTGTCACCGGAAAATCGCCGGGAGAAATCATCAAAGAGGAAGGCATGGGTCAGGTCAGCGATGATGCAACATTGAAGAAATTCATCGCCGAAGCGATCACAGCAAATCCGAAAGCGATTGCCTCCTTCAAGGAAGGAAAAACTGCGGCACTTGGCGCAATCGTTGGTACGGTGATGAAGCTTACAAAAGGGCAGGCGGATGCTGCAAAAGTACACACGCTCCTGCTTCAAGAAATCGCTTGATCGTAGCGATCCATGTGCATCTTTCAGTAACTGAGTGCGCCGATTTCATCGACCAATTTCAAGAAGCGTAATCTATATTCCGAAGTCGTTCGATGGACATGGAAAACGCTCTCCGAGAGGATTTTCAGCTCCGGGCGATAGTACACATCGTGTCGATGCAGAATCCGGTGAAATTGACCCATAATGCCGTTATTTCCGTAGCAGTGGAGCGTCTTATCCTCCGTGAACATCACCTCGCAACCCTCATCCGCATCGATGACGGACACTCCGGAAAATCCGTCCTGTGTTAAAAGATCTTCGTAGTCGAGGAGAGCGCTCTGAAGTGCAAGCGAATCATGAGAGCGCGACCAAAAATCGCGTGGTCCCACGTGAGGCTTGGCCTCATGGGAAGAGGTCAAAATAACGGAAAGATCTTCGCCAAGCGGTTTTAAAAGCTCCATGAAGAGAGCGAATGTTTTTGCCTGCTCGACCGCAATCGAATACACCGGAATCGGCTTCGGATGAGGCATGAGCTCCGAGCGAATGGGAGTATGCTCGAGCCTCTTAAATCCTCTCTCCGGCACGAATAACTCCCCCGCCGCAAGGCTGACAGCATGCCCGAAGAACTCCGTCGGTCGGAACGCATGCCGTTCTTTTTTTCGTTTTGGATCGGGATCCGTGCCGTTCCAATCGAAACGATTCTCCATAGATGGATTATAATTCCTTTCTCAATTTAGTCAAATATTGACATAATATATAAATATGTATTAAATACTTATAATGACACACCTCATAACCAAGGAAGGCTTCCGGATGAATCAGGTTGATTCGCTGGAATGGAATATCAGCGCACCGGATGGAAGAGTCAGTGCTGTCCAAGGACTGGAGGCATGGAAAATCTGGTTCCTGCTCAGCCATCAGCAAACCTACATCCCCAATCAGGAAAAAAGCGAGTATAAATTCGAGACATTCCAGGAATACGCTCGGTATCTGGATTCACTTCCCCGCTCGAGCGAAGCCGTTCGCATCGGCAAGGCAAACTGTCACGGCACAAGGCAGTATCTGGAGCGGGATGATGAAGACCGAATCGATATAAAAGAAGATCCGATTCTCCCTCTAAAAGACGGCTGGGGTGAATACTGGATCGAGCAATCGTATGAGAAAGCTCTCGATCGCTTCCAGACTCCTTTCACGTTCGGATTCGCTCATCATATTCAGGAGGACGGCACCCCTGCCGTGTACCACAGCGGTCGCATTCTATCGAAGGAAGGCCTCTGTTTCGACAAAAGCGGCTCAGGAGTCGGCGAAATATTTGCATTGAAGACGATCGAACAATTGCAAACGATCTACGGTGACCGACTGATCTTTGTGCAGCAATTCCCGCGCAGGGAAACGCCTTGGAAACCGCAGAAGAAAATGCAAATACCGCCCGACAACATCCGGAGAGTGATCGAATACAAATTGCTGAGACGACAGGAGCAGGACTATGTCTCAAAACTGCGTGAAAAGATCATCGAGGAAAAACGAACACAGCCATAATTTCGAACAGAGAGGTATGGAAAGAAAAATTGACATCTCTCAAGAATCCGTTATACTGAATTCTCTGTAAATTGGACAAGCTTATGCCGCATTCCGAAGCCAACAATCATCGCATAGAGCCGATTTTTCTCGGCGTAAAGGAACTCGTGGACAAGCACGAGTGGGAGATGGCGATAGAAAAATCACCGAAGCTCCCCATGCTTGTGCGCAGCGCCATCCGTGCCTGTCTCCTGAATGAGAAGCCGCCGGTGGACGCGGTGCATACGACCGTTGCACGCGCACTCATGAACACAGAATTTTCCGTAAAAATCGTCGGCAGAAGACTGGAAGAATTTTTCTTTCAGACTTTTGGAATTCCGCGATTGCATTCACAGAACCGGGAAGAAGAACCCCTTGTCCCTCGAGGAAGAAATCATGAAGAGCCGAGTGTGCATGAACAGGATGAACATGAGGGCGAAACGCACCACTTTCGATATGATGACGACGATTTCGATAACGCCTTCGACTACGACCAGGGAGAGCTGGCAGCTTAGAAAAACTTAGTCATTCGCTCTCTCGACATAGAGTCCGCTCTCGGTATTCACTTTAATCTTATCGCCTTCATTCACGAAGAGCGGCACATTAATCACTGCCCCGCTGCTGAGTGTCGCCGGCTTGCCGCCGCCTGTTGCCGTATCGCCGCGCACGCCGGGGGAGGTCTCGACGACCTGCAAAATCACCGTCACCGGAAGCTTGATGCCGATTGGCTTCTCTTCGTACATCAACGCATCGACCTCAAGACCGTCGATAAGGAACTTTACGCCCTCCCCCACCATCTCTTCGGGGAGATCGAACTGATCGTAACTCTCAAGATCCATGAACGAAAGCTGTCCCTGATTCTTGTACAGATACTGCACATGACGATACCCGACATCTGCCGGAGCGATCTTCTCCGAACCCTGAAAGTTTCTGGCGACGATGGCACCCGTTTTCAAATTCTTCAACTTGCACTGCATGTTCGCCTGGCTCTGGCTCTTGCGGCCGAATTGCGATGCGAGAATGATGAACGGCTCGCCGTCCAGAGTGACAGCTCGACCGGGCTTAAGATCGGTAATCGTGTACATGGGAAAACGGGGAAAGCTCGGGGAAGGTACCTGCGAAGCGAAGGGAAAGTCAACCTCCCAAACCTACCTCACCTTCCTTTCAGCTCATCTCCGAAATTCTTGATCTCTGTGAGGACATACTCACCAAGCCCAAACTCCGGAAGCGCTCGGTACAGACGACGAAGCAGTGTTCCGCGATTCGGGTTACCCTTGAGCTCGGACATCTCATACAGCAACTGATTGTAACGACTGAGCGGAGCTTTAAAGATGAAAATGCGCTTGAGGATACCGTCGATGACACTCTGTAGCTCAGCCTCACTTACAAGTGTCGTATCGGGCTCGGGAGGAAGGTATTGATCAAGGTCAGCCTGAACGGCAACGACAATGGAATTCTGGCTGTCCTGTGCCGCCTGCTTGATGAGTGATGACGTTGAAACGAGAAGTGATGTTGCTTCTTTCTGCAGTAGTGGATGGGCTCCACCCTCCTCTGCGAGCAAGGACTGAAGGTACGGACTGACATCCGCATACGCGAGCAGGGCTCCGGAGAGGTTGCCCTGAACGGCGATCATGTGATTGATCTCCGTGAGCTTGCTGACAAGCACGTATCCTTCGATATCCCTCGACTGCAAAGCGGTATCTGGAATGGAGGCACTGACATCCACAATGGCGGACCGAACAAGCTGAATCTTCCCCGAAGACGTCTGCGGATCGACGGAAACGCTGGCATCGGCAATATGCTTCTTTAAGAGGTACTTGACGAGGTTGTCACCCGTCCCTCCCGCCATCGCCACGAGTGAATCGCGATACTCAGTCAGCGGTGCGGCAGCCTCGGTACTCTGGCCTTCCTTCACGAGCGCCAGTGCTTCACTCAGTCTCGTATCTGCCTGGCGGATGCGTTTCTCCATGCGACCGTCATGCGTAAGCGTGAAGAGGACATCGACTTGTTCGGCAATGCGCTTGGCGGAATAAAGGATGGACGTCGGTAAAATCCCGGCCATACGAGCCCTCCGCTCCTGCTGCAATTTTCCGATTTCCGTCCTGTGCACGGCATCCTGTTCAAGATGCTGGCTTACGAATGCATCGGCAAAAGCGGAAACGGGCAACTTGACGATCGAAAATGCACCATTGACGTTGGAAATGCCGCGCTCTCCCGACACGAGGAACGATGTCTCACCGTTATGACGGAATGTCGCACCGCGATCGTAGAGAGAGATAGTCGTTCGTTCCGAGTCCTCTCGGATCGATGCACTGCCGGAATTGATATCGATGTTTCCACTTACCGTTTCAATGGAGATGCTCTCCGTCACAGGCGGAAGAAGGCCAAGCACCCAAATCTGTCCACGCACGAGTGTGGCCGTAGGACCTGCATGAGCAAACTGCGGACGATCGCCGATATCATGGAGCTTGAATGTGGTGTCAGTTCCGATACGAATCACGCCGTCGTCATTGAGGATGAGCGTCGCCCTAGACTCACCTGCCGTGCGGATCATCAGCGGTCCGCTGACGACTTCCGGTGTTGGAACATTCCTCCAGACTCCGCCGATGAATGCAGAAACATCATTACCGACCGGAATAAGCTGGACTCCGACATCGGCCTTCGTCGGAGGAACGAGAAACATCAGCGGCATCATGCGAACGACGAGCAAGAACAACGCGAATGAGGCGGCCCATTTCAGGCTGCTATGCATGAATGAATCATGGGTCTCGAGAGGCAATCGTCCGAGAATGCATTCCCTAAGCTTCAATCGAAGTGACGAAGAGGGCTGCACCGCCATAACGCTGCTGCGCAGCGAAACGGGTTCGATGGCGTTCCTCATGCGGTTTTTAACTCTCGCCCTGAGGGCGTCATTTGGAGTGACGCTTGCTACAAGCCGATGAAGAGTAGTTTCGTCGAGCATTGAATTGGCTATCTGCGCTTGTTAAAACGGAAAAGAAGCGATTGCGTTACAAGAATAAGACCCCAAAAAAGTATAAATTCAACCTGAAATGAATAAAAGTCAATCATTGAAACGGGGAGAAACCTGCAAAAGACCTTCCAATTTCTTCAGGGCACGGAATTTGAGAATGCGCACATATCCCTCCGTCATATGCAGAGCCTTCGCAACCTCACTGTGTCCGAGTCCAGAAATGTAATGGAGGAGAACGACGTCCCGATAGTCCTCAGGAAGCTTCATGATCGCCTGACGGACACGACCAACCGAAAGCGCCTGCTCGGTTTTCAACTTCGGGTCGTTGTCGCGACTCTCATCCACCAACTCCTCGCTGAGCTCTTCAAATCCACGATTCTTACGATATGCATCGATGAGCGTATGACGTGCGATTCGAAACAGCCACGCCGCAAACGGCACACCGAAGACGGGACGATATGTGTGGAGTTTCTCGAAAGCCTTCACGAAAATATCCGCAACCAGATCCTCCGAGAGATCGGCAGGAAATCGGAAGACGACGTAGCGATACACGGGTGTCAGGAATGCATCGTACATCTTCCCGAACGCTTCGGTATCACCATCCTGCGCCCTAAGAACGAGGGCAGCCAGTTCCTTCGGCGGAAGAGGATCGGTCTGAGCCATAGAGATTACATTGTAGCGAAAATCAAATGATGAAATGTTTGAATGAGAGTGATTTTTAAAAAGTGCGCGAAGCATTGGGTCTCGCGGGCCCCAATGCTGGAGCGTCACATTGAAGGGAAAGAGAGCCCACGAGAGGAAACCGTCAAGGTTTCCTTTCGTGAATTGCTCTCTTCCCACTCACTCGTCCCCGGCGGCTTGTTCGTAAGATCGAGAAACACTGCATCGATACCCTTAAGATTGAGAATTGCACTCGTAATGTTCTGCAAAACATCCTTGGGTAGCCGATACGCAGATGCCGTCATCGCATCGGTCGATTCGATCGGACGAAGAATGATAGAACGCCCTTCTTTTGTAGAACCGAGAGGCAAAAGCACGACGGGGAACTGCCAAATTTTCTCATATAAGTTTGCTTCTCGAATTGCATCCATCACGATGGCATCGGCCTCACGAAGCAGGTCAGAAACCTCGGACGTGATGTACGTCGGCGTGAACGAAATCTCAAACGGCTTGGCGTGTGAGAGACAGAAGAGCACACGATTGATCGTCTTGCTCTCATTGGGGATGGACGATGCAAGCGTGTAGTGCGTATCGGTCGGACACGAGTGATCTTTCGCAAATAATGCGAGTGCATGACGATAGGTTCTGCCATCACCCTGAACACCAACGGATTGCACTGGGAGCATCATGCTATCCGCTGTCCGCTCATCGCTATCCGCTAATGATGCTTTCTGTGCACACAATATCCGCACCCCCAGCCCCGGTCCCGGGAACGGGTGCCTCCAGACAAGCTCATGGGGGAGACCCAGCTCCTGCCCAAGCTGTCTGACTTCATCTTTGTAGAGCTCTTTCAAAGGTTCAACCACAAGACCTTCTTCAATCATCTTCTGCACCATCTCGACGCGATTATGATGCGTCTTGATCTTGTCTGCATGTTTCGTCCCTCCGGTCTCGATGGTGTCTGGGTAGATCGTCCCCTGTCCAAGCATCCAATCGCCGAATGGCGATTGTCCTGAGCTAGTCGAAGGACTTCCTTCCATCATCCGAAGTCCCATGCGGTCACTGACTTCGCGCTGTACATCCAAAAACGTTCTTCCGATGATCTCGCGCTTCTTCTCGGGTTCATAGACATCTTTCAGAGCTGTAAAAAATTTCTCCGACGCATCTTCGATTTGCAGATTTTTGATGCCGAGCGGCGCAAATGCTTTTTGAATCGCAATGACTTCGCCCTTACGCATGAGGCCTGTATCAACAAGCAAACCCTGCACACGATCTTCACCAAGAACTTTATTGAGAAGCGTAAACGCAACCGTCGAATCGACACCGCCCGAGACCAGCATAAAAACTTTTTTATTTCCTACTTCTTTCAATATCTCCTCACCGACATGTGCAACGTAACTCGTCATGGACCATGCTTCCGGATTGCAAAGATCGACGAAACGCCTGAGGATTTCCATGCCGTGCTGCGTGTGAGTCACTTCGATGTGAAACTGGATGCCGAATATTTTCTTCTTAAGATTCTGCATCGAAGCATGCGCGCAGTTGACGGTGCTCGCGATCGTTTCAAACTCATCGGGCAGCTCCTTTACCTCATCCCCATGAGACATCCACACGGTGAACGCCTTCGGCAAATCGCGAAACAAATCACCATGGGTCTGCTTCAGTGCAACGGGTCCATACTCCTTCACCGTTCCCGGTGCGACCTTCCCTCCAAGCGCCTGCGCGACCCACTGGTGACCGTAGCAAAGGCCGAGCACGGGAATATCCAATGCAAGAATCGCAGGATCGGCCTGCGGACTTCCCTTCTCATACACACTCTGCGGTCCTCCGGAAAGAATGATGCCCGCGACATTTTTCAGTGTCTGTGCCTTGGTATCCGACGGTAAAATATAGGCTTTGAATCCGAAACGTCGGATCCTACTCGCTATCAGATGCGCGTACTGCCCGCCGAAGTCCAAAATTACGATCGAACCTGCGATCGGCTGCTTTTGTGCTGACATACGTCGAGTGTAGCAAATGCAACTGCAAGGAGCACCCAAACTGAGTAGGCAACCGCACTGTCTTCAAACGCATGGAGAAAGAGAGCAGCGATCGAAAGACCGAGAAAAACAAGAAGCAGATAGCGGAAAGTGGAGAGCGCTAATCGCTTCAGCACAAGAATCATCAGAACCACATAGAGCACAAGCCCAATCAGTCCCAGTTCCACTCCTATCTGCAAATACCAATTCTCCGTAAGAAGCGGACACGAGCAAACACGGTCGCTTGGCTGAACCTGAACGGAATCGACGAATACGCAGAGATCCTGCCGATCTTTCGCCCATGAAAAGTCTGCATCTTTCGGAAGATGCACGCAGGTATCGCTGAAGCGATTGCTTGCGGGACCCGCGGTACCGAGGCCGAGGCCGAGAGGATGTGTCATCATCATGCGCATTGCTTCGACAGGTTTTCTGATATGATCGGATGATGAGTTGATGCGGAAAAAGACCGATGGGAGCAGAAATGCGACTGCAAGAGCGAGGCATGCGAACAATCCGAGAACTGTAGCGAAAATTTTTCTACGATACGGTGTGCCCGCAGATCTGATGAATGCAAAACTCACCATAACGGCTGCAGCGATCCATGCAGCGCGGGAAAATGTAAGCAGCAACGCAATCAATAAGAGTGTGCTTCCCGCTAACCGCTTCCCGCTAACCGCTCCTCCGATATCCTTTTCTCCAAGCAAAATCCCAAGCGGGATCAGAAGCCAGAGCCCGAGCTGATTCGGCCCGCTCATCACGCTTTGTGCTCTTCGCATCATCCCTCCTTCAAGTTGCTGGAATGCCGCGAGAGGACCGTTTGCGCTGTAGAGAGAATGCAGATCGGAATACCCGAGCCAAACGAAGAACTTGAGTGGCAGAAATTCGGCGATGATGCCATACGCAGCAATGATGCAACCGACAACGATCAGAATGGTCGTGAGTGATTTTTGAAATTGATCTGACCAAGGAATGCGGCGGAGGATGAAGAAAGCAAGAAGAGGGAGGAGGTCATATTTGAAACCAAAGACGAAAGTGGTTAGTGATTGATGGTGAGTGATTAGTAATACAAAAGAAATGAAGATCAGAGTAATGATAATGCGGTCGAAAATATCGAGAGAAGAAGCTAGCCACTGCCTGCCCCTCGAAGCCTTAGTGAAGTGAGGACCACTGACCACTGACCACTTCTTCGAAGAACGTATCATTTCCACACACGCAACCCCAAGAATCACCAACAGAAGAACCTCTTTCCATATTGCGAGAAGAGGCATCGGTGCATGACCCGGTCCCGCGATCATCTTCGTCAGAACCGTCACAAACAATGCATGGAACGGCAGAAGTGCAAGAAGAACGAGAACGAGCCGCTCGCGGAGAGACTGAAGTATCATACGAATACTCTACTTCTTCTTCGGCTTCTGTGCGAAGCCAAGCCTCTCCTCCTCACCCCTGAAAATACTTCCGGACTTCAATACCTCTTCCACGGCATCAATGCACTTCGCACTGACATTCTTGCCATAGAGCTTCGGGGCCTTTCGCATATCCGGATTATTCCACGCGTACTCGATCGTCTTCTTGATCATCCCAGAATCGACCGGCGGAGCGATGATGTTCCCACCGTTGATCGCGGATTCGCTTCTGTCGGAGCCGAAACGCAATGTCACGCACGGTACGCCGAGTACATTCATCTCCTCCTGCATCGAACCGGAATCGGTCGCACAGACGGCGCATCGGCTCATCGCGGCGATGACGTCGCCGTACTCGGACCAGACAGGCGAGAAAATAAAATTTTTGTGTTTCTTTGAGAGCGATTCCACCTCGGCCTTCAGACCGAAGCGCTCGAAGGCAAGCGTGGTTTGAATCATGTTGATGAGAAGCACCGTTCTCCCTTCTTCAATCAGCATCTTCATCGCATCGTAGATTGCTCGAAAACGCTTCTCAGATATGCAATTTTCGCGACGATGAACACAGAAGCGTACGAAGTCACCTTTCTCAAGCATAGGATAACGATCGAATACCTTCGATGCGCCTGCGTGCTGCAATGCTTCCTCCGTTGCATCGACCACGGAATTCCCGACAACGAAAATTCTGTCTTCCGCATATCCTTCGGACAACATGAACTCACGATCGAGCTCGACGGGAGCCAGATGCACGCCTGACCCAGCCTCGCTGCACCGCGTGCAGAACTGCTCGGGATACGGTTCCTGACTGCCGCGATTCCAGTTTTTTTTGTTCATGAGAAACTTTCTCCAAGATCCGATATCGCTCATGTCTCCCCTCTCATAGTCCGGTGTAAGGGTGCGAATGCCGGCTTCGACATGCACGCAAGCAAAACCATGACAGTACCCCGCATTACTCGCCGCCATCGCCGTCGTCGTATCGCCATGCACATAGGGGATCACGATCTTGCCTTTCGCTTTCAGTTCTCCGATGACGAAACCGAATCGCTCGATGATCTGACTGACAATTTCGTACATACTCCCGCGCACATTCAGATTGAAATCCGGCTCCACGCCAAATTCTTTGAGCATTCCTCCACTCAAGTTCTCATCGTAGTGCTGACCCGTATGCCCGAGAAGCACCGCATGACCGCGCGACTTCAGCTCTCTGTAGAGCGGAATCTGCTTGATGATATCGGGCTTCGTTGCAATCAGAATCACGTGAATATGCTGCTTAGGTAGTGCAGCAACCCTCGCAAAGAAATCAGGATGAGAATAGGTGATCTGATTCATGATAAAAGCAGTATAGCAGCGATCTTCATGCTGTTTTCTCAATGGAAAGATTCAATTGATCGAGTGCATCGGCTGCAGACTGGAATTGAAATGGAGCGATCGTATCTTCCGTAAGACCGCGCAGCTGCTCAGCAACGTCTTTCTGTACAGTTTCTCCAACGCAGAGAACCCGCAAACGACTGCGAATACGGGCGGCAACGACATCGGTGAGCAGCACTCCGTCATACTCATATTCAAATCTATCGGTTCTCTGCTCGAAGGTGGCAGAAATCTTAAGAGTCGGCATGAGTATGATTATAGAATATTCAGAAAATTGAGGCAAATGATCTGAAGACCCACAAAACTCGTTTACACCCGCCCTCCTTCGACCTTCGCCTGCGTCGTCGACGCACCGAGTGTGATAATGCCCGGCACTTCGCGAACCTCATTCTTCACCACCTGATCTCCTTTAAACGAATAGATGTAAGGAGTGCACAGTCCGATCTCCATGCTTCCCGCCCTCTCGGGAGTGAGCTTCTCAAGAAGCTTAATCATCGGCCGAAGACTGTTTCCGTGCGCAGCGACGATGACAGTCTTGCCGCTCACCACTTGCGGAAGAATGTACTGAAGAAAAAACGGGGTGGTGCGGCGCTCGCAGTCTTCCATACTCTCACCATTCGGAGGACGGGTTCCGTAACTCCTGCGCCAGAGCTTCACTTGTTCCTGACCATACTTCTCCGCAGTCTCCGCTTTATTGAGACCCTGCAAATCTCCGTAGTGACGTTCATTCAGAGCGGAATCGCACTCGAACGGAAGATCTTGCTTCAGAGTCTTGAGAATCGTCTTCAGCGTTTCCTGCGCACGTTGCAGTCTCGATGTCCATGCAATGTCGAAATGTAGATCGCGGAGCGCGGCTCCGACCGTTGCGGCATCCTTCCGTCCCTGATCGGTCAGCGGAACGTCGCTCCATCCCGTGAATCGATTCTCGAGATTCCACAGAGACTGGCCATGACGAATGAGAACGAGTGTTGACATGCGTGCATAGTAGCAGCGGCCACAAGACAAGGAAACCAGGGACTCCAATGAATCCAAGGAAGCCAAAGAACTCCTTGGAATCCTTGGATCCATTGGATTCTTTCAGGAATACAGATGCATCAGAACCGATTTTTTGCTATACTAATAAGAAACATGGACATCGAACACGCACTTCATGGCAATCACAAACTGGCGCTTGTCGTCGCACTGGTATTGTCGGCGATGGTCGTGACCGTCGCGGCGCTGATCGGTCGCGGAACGCTCAACCTGAAAGGATCTCTCTTCCTCGATACGCCAACACCCGTCACCGTAATCGCACTCACAGAACCGCGACTCGCGGAGGGTGTCCACATCAGCAACGTGAAACCGCTGAGGGAGGAGCCTGCGACAAAGGCAGGTGAAAAACCGCAGTACACCTACCATGTGCAAACCACGGATGAGAGCGATTACTTCGCACGTCTCACGTTCGATATCGCATCGGCCCGATGGACATTGGAACGCTTCGAAAAACTGCACGGCGCAGAATGACGCCTTCGGTCATTTCCTTTTCTCGGTAAGAAGCACCAAAAGAGGAAAGAGGAAAACAGCTCGCAGAATTCTCCGAAATCGCCTCGGCTCTTGAACCAGTCTCCAAAACCATTCAAGGCCGACAGAGCGCATCCAGGCGGGAGCTCTCGACCGCACTCCTGCCAGAAAATCGAAAGATCCTCCGACACCCATCGCGATGCAAATGCCCGGCATGCGGGACAAGTTCCTCGCAATCCAGAGATCCTGCTTCGGTGAACCGAATGCGACGAAGAGAACCTTCGCACCGGAATCGTTTATGTTCTGAAGAATGGAATCTTCCTCGGAAGGATTCGGCGACCCGCTGTGGGTTCCGGCGATGATGAGACCGTTATGAGAGGCGCGGAGTGCCTCTGCTGCTCGCGCAGCAACACCCTCCGCTGCGCCGAGAAGAAAGACCGGACCCTCGATACGACGGCAGAGGGCGGAAAGGAGATCGATTCCTGAAACACGTTCGGGCAGCGGATCTCCTAGAAAGTACGATGCAACGATCAACCCATACCCATCGGGGACATTGAGTGCTGACGACTGAAAAATCGCACGGAATGTTTCGTTGCTGCGTGCCGTAAGAAGCATCTCGGGATTCGGCGTGAGAACATGATGCGGTCCTCCTTCATGAAGCATCTGACAGAGGCGATTGCACGCCTCTTCCAATGTGACGGCATCAATCGGGACTTCGAAGATGGAAATATGGCTTGCCACAGGGTTTCATTATCCACAGAAAGGCATCAGAATGGAAACCGATGCAACAAAAACGTCTCGCTATGGCCATCGTCCCCATCAGTCTTCTGCTTGTCGCTTGCAATCGGGCGGGAACCGTCGAACGTCCTGCGGAACCGGCCATGAGCGGGAGTATTGTCGAAATCGAAACAATGCTGGACGCTCCAAACGAGAGAACACCAAAAACAGCAGACAGTCTGGAGATCTCAGGATTTTCTGGGGGGATGGTCAAAATCACCATCACCGCAAGCGGGACGATGCTCGTCGGCAATGCCTCGGCTCCTCGGCTCATGATCTTCTCGGACTACGATTGCTCATACTGCAGACGATTCTCAGCGACTGACTTGCCATGGATTGAGCAAGAGACGATCTCCGGAAGATTAGCCATCGAACATGTCTTCGTGCCAATGTCGAACGATGGAGAATCTGCAGCAAGCCTCGCTGTCTGCGCTGCGGAGCAAGGAAAATTTTCGAACGCACATCGCTGGCTTTCCACCCATGCCATTCATACGATCGATCAGAAAAAATTTGCAGCGACACTGAGCCTCAATCTCAAAAAACTGTCCACCTGCACACTAAGAAAGGACTTGCTTAAAAGACATCTCAAGAAAGCGGAAGAATACCGCGTCGAGCGCGTGCCATTCTTCGTCCTTGGCTCGAATTCGTGGCTCGGAATCATCACAGAAGAGGAGTTACAGGGGAAAATTGACACAATCATGGGTCATTGATGTACAGTAAACAATACATCACCCCCATGACTATGTCCGCCGACATGCCGAAAGAAAATGATCCTCAACCCATGCATCCTCGCGACTGGCACAGTCTCTACCTCAAAAATCGTCCTGTTGGAGGCATAAGATGTATGGATATTTCTTCTGACGGCGATCCTCCGCACAGTTTTGAGCACTTCGAAGCCAAGTGGCCGAACATTCATCCGGCCGACAGAAAGACACTGATGGAACTACAGTTCAAGGAGGCTTCTCCGCCTCCCCCGGAACCAAATATCGGCGTGCAAATATCAAATTTGATTCGGAGAGTCTTTGCAAGAAAAAAAACAGAATGAGCGTATCCTGCAGACATGCTCCTCAAGGACGCCATCTACGATTTCCTGACGCACTGCGAAGTGGGGAAATACCAAAGCAAGAAAACAGTCGAGAATTACAGTCATTACCTCCGACGCTTCGAGCGTTTCGCCAAAGCGAAAACGCACGTTTCGCGCATCACCTCCGACTTGATCCGCGATTACCGTCTGCACCTTCACCGCACGCCGATTGCGGGACAAGGCGTGACACTCGACATCAAGACGCAACAGTATCACCTCATCGCGCTTCGGGCGATGCTCAAACATCTCCAGAAGAACGATATCCAGACACTCTCCCCCGAAAAGATCGAACTGCCAAAAGTGCCTGGCAGGCAAGTGGAAGTGCTCGCGCGAGAAGAACTGGAGGCGATGTTTAGAACCATCGATCCGACGAAGCGCAATGGTCCGAGAAATCTAGCTCTGCTGCACCTCCTCTACTCCACCGGTCTTCGCGTCAGCGAACTGAGCAATCTGAACCGCAAGGATGTGAACCTTCAGACACGCGAATTTCGCGTCGTCGGCAAGGGGCGAAAAGCGCGCATCGTCTTCATCTCGGAAACAGCGGCACAATTTCTGAAAGACTATCTGAATGCACGCGACGACAACTGGACACCGCTCTTCTTAAGCAACTCCAACCGTTCAAAAGTGAAAAGTCTCTTCGGGGAAGAGCGCAGACTGGAGCCGCAGGCGATCGAACGCATCGTACGGAATCTGGCTACCGTTGCAGGTATCGTGAAGAAAGTCACCCCTCATACACTCAGACATACCTTCGCAACGGAGCTTCTGAAGAACGGTGCGGATATCCGATCAGTACAAGAGATGCTCGGCCACTCAAGCATTACGACGACGCAAATTTATACGCATCTTACGAACAGGAGGCTGAAGGAAATTCATGAGCAGTTTCATAAATAAATCTTAAAAAACACCAAAGGGCAGGCGCGCCACCGTTGGGGGTCTGCTGGCGGGTATTGGCGCCCGCCCGGATGAATCCGTTCGAACGGGCGCAGCGTTTTTTGGTTCTTTTTTCGCGAAAAAAACAACTAATCTCGATGCAATCGTACTGTTTTTATTCTCGATGTCTGTCCTGACAAAATTTGTACTTCCGATTTTGCGATGCCGAATTCCCCCGCCAAAAATCTTACCAGCTCTTCATTCGCCGCTCCTTCCTCCGGCACCGCTGCAAGATCGATCTTGAGTGTTTCGTCCGAAAGCGGCCTTCGAAACGCCGTCTTCTGCGCCTGCGGACGAACCTTCACGGAGAACGTAAGTATTCCATCCGCCTCCAATGCCGCTTTCAATCGATTGATCATGGAATAATCCTACGCCATGCGAAGAAGAAAAAAATCATCATCATCCGAAAACCTTGCAAGCGATTCTCGAAGTTGCCTGAAAAAACAGCAAAGAGGTTCATGGAATAAAAAGCCCTACTTCATAAGAAAATATTGTTGTTCAAAAAAGAAACAGAGCAAAGAAAGCGAACAATCGTGCCGTTGTCAGCGAGTGCGAAAAGGGAAAAGATGAATGCATGAAGAAAACTGATGCTGTCACCGATGAGGAAGTTCTTGATCAGATTTGCGTATGTATCGGGCCCTTTAAAATTCCGAAAACAGTCGGTGATCTTGGTATCCTGCTTGCTCAGACAGCAATCCCGGACAACAGCGCAGCACACCAAACACTCCTCTCTGCATTTGAACCCTACAAAAGAAACATCGACACTCTGAGAGCAAAGCATGCTGAGTGGACTGATGCACCACGCGAACAAGTAATCGATCCTGATACGCGATATATCGCTAGTCTAGTCATTACCTTCCTTTCCCGCGAAATTGATTTTGCTCAAAAGCAAAAGCAGCGAGAAATAACCCAAGCTATATCGAAGCCGACACGCTCACGCTTCGCGGCAGCCCTGCAAGCGATGGGAATCGTATTCTGATCATCTCAACTGCGACTTCCTCCACTCTTCTATCTTCTGGTGATTCCCCGATAAAAGCACGTCTGGTACTTTCAATCCCCGGAAATCTTCCGGCCTCGTGTACTGAGGATATTCACGCTTGCGGTCGAAGGCCTTGGAAAAACTATCAAGATCTGCAGAAACGTCTTTCCCAAGCACGCCTGGAATTTTCCGAACAACACTGTCGACGATCACCATCGCAGGAATCTCCCCGCCCGTGAGCACGTAGTCTCCGATGCTGATTTCCTCGTCGATCCAGCCGTCAATCACGCGCTGATCGATACCCTCATAGTGTCCGCAGAGAAGCAGAATCCAATCCTTCTTGGCGAGTCTTTCTACCTTCGGCTGCGTGAGACGTTTCCCTGCTGCAGACAAATATATTCTGTGAGGCTTTCTTCCCTTCTCCCCTTTCAACGTAATCGCTTCTATTGCACGCACGATCGGCTCCGCCATCATGAGCATGCCCGCTCCCCCGCCGTACGGCTTATCGTCGGACTGTTTATGGCGAAGCGTGGAATAATCGCGAATATTGTGGATATGAAGTTCGAGTGTCCCCGCATCGGTTGCACGCTTGAGGATGCTCTCGGTGAGAGGACCCTGAAACATGTCGGGTAAAAGCGTGAGAATATCGATGCGCATACACGGACAGAGTAGCTGAGAACACCGCTATACTGGAATTCATGTCCGCTGTCTCCATCCTCATCCCGACCTACAATCCGCGAAGCGATTTCCTAATCGCAGCGCTGCAATCCCTGCAAGCACAATCCTTCTCAGGTTGGACGGCGCTGATTCATGACGATTGCTCGAACAAAGAAGTTCGAAGTGTGGTTGCACCGTTCCTTGCTGATCCGAGATTTCGCTTCGAAACATCTGCAAAACGCATGGGAATCGGCGGAAATTGGAACGCATGCGCGGAGCATTCCGACTCACCGATCGTCGCATTTCTCTTCCAGGATGATCTCTGGAGTCCGGAGTACCTGCAAAATGCAATCCAGGCTCTCGAGTGCCATCCGACTGCGGGCTTTGTGACGCTGGATCACCGATACGAGGGTAATGATGACATGACGACGATGCCGCTCTATGAAGCCGTTCGAAACTTCAAGAAGAAAAATATCAGAAGCGGACTGCATGAGGGGAAAGAGCTGCTCAGATTTTGGATCAACCACGAACTGCATCCGAATATCATCGGCGAACCGAGCTTCGTAGTGATGAGACGATTTGCGATGCGCAAAGCGGGGAAATTTCTGACGGATATGCCGCAATTTCTGGATACCGAGTACTGGTTACGCTTGCTCACAATCTCGGACTGCGTGTGTCTGATGGACCGCGAGTACGGCGTTTTCCGCGTCCACAAAGACGGTGCGAGTGCGATGAACCAAGAGGCGGGAGAAGGACTGTTTGACAGGCTTCGCTGCTTCGATCGACTG
>SXGS01242435.1_pt1 | contig 30409 bp, 30 predicted proteins | sample 3174681 | NCBI WGS metagenome assembly SXGS01 (sample SAMN11356861, study PRJNA531348) | freshwater metagenome | isolation source: freshwater sample F1-80 | place: China: Fuxian Lake, Yuxi | collected 2017-12-25 | reverse complement strand
GCCATTCCAGACAATTTGCAGACCCGGAGTTAACGCAATCTTTGTTCTGCAGTGCGTAGGCTGATAAAACTGGCCTCACTATCTGATCGGCTCCTGACATGGACACTGTGCTTTTTTTTCGACTGGCGGGGATCATTCTCGGGTGCTGCGGGATTGCAGGCACTTCAGCCAGCCAGGAAGCCACCATTTCCCTGTCGGTCAACGTTCCCCCGATCGCTGAGGCGCTTAAAGCGGGCGCCAATGGCGCCCTCGGAGTGCGCGCCGTGGCCGAAGGTGGCGGCGGTCTCATGATTGGACCGGCGCCCCAGACAGGCGGTTCGGTACAGTCTGTTTCGGTTTACAGAAGCGACGCCAACCGGTTCCAGCTGGTGTCGACAGGTGCGGTATCAAGTTCCCCCATGCCGCCTGCCCGGATCGAGCAGGGCCAGTTTTTTACAAGGTTCGATTTCGATCTGAGCGAATCGGAACCTGTCGCCGGCAATCAAGAGGTGCGCCTCCTGCTCTCCGCTACCTAACTTTAGTTAGACTTTTGATTGCAAACAGTCTCTTGAACTTGAAACGCCGACCGGGTCATTGTCCCGCGAAGGTCGCCTGACCTGCTCGGCGTGGTTTGGTTGAAGGGATACTTTGATGAGTCGGTCATGGATAAGGGCAGCACTTGCTGCCGCTTTCGTTTCGGTCATTGCTCCGGCCGCGCAGGCGCAGCTGATTGCTGACAAGCTCTGGATAGATGTCCAGGCCGGATCAAACGGCGGCCGTCACGATGTTGTCCTGAGCAATGAAAGCCCGCGGCGGTATTTTATTACGGTCGAAGCCGCGGAAATCCTCATGCCTGGCACGGCTGAAGAAGCCCGCGTGAAGATCGAAAATCCGGAAGAGCTTGGCCTGCTCGTATCTCCAAACCGGATGATTCTTGAGCCTGGTGCCTCGCGGTCGCTGAGGATCGTATCGATAAATGAAGCCTTGGAGCAGGACAGGATCTACAGGGTTCGGGTAACCCCGACAGTCGGCGAAATCGAGGCAAACCCGGCCGAGGGAGAAGAGCGCGGAATCAATTTGGTCATGCTCACGGCATACGATCTGCTCGTAACGGTCCGTCCCGGGAATCCGCGCGCTGAAATTGTCGCTGAGAAGGACCCTTCTGCGCTGCGCCTGAAAAATACCGGAAACTCCAACACGCTCCTGATCGACGGCACTGCGTGCCACCGTTCCGGAGGTGAAGAAGTCTGCCAGCGGCTTGAAGACCGGCGCCTTTACGCGGGCTCCGTCATTTCGATACCTTTGCCTTCGCCGGACGCGACCGTGCGTTTCCGGGCCAGGGACCGGGTCGGTGCCCGGGAGCGGGATCTTACATTCTGATGGATCCTGTTCGTCACTTTGACGAATAATTCAAAACGCAAAACCGCTAGGGTTTGAATCTCCGAATTTTGTCCCCGGAGTTTGAGGCAGGCTGAGACGCAAATATTCGCCGTTTAATTTAATTTTACTAACTAAAGTAAGGTCCCTTGGAAAGCGTTAACAGTTAGTAAATTGCGGGTGGGGGGGCCAACATAAGGTTGGGGAACTCCACCTATCGAGGAGAATATCAATGTTGAAAAAAGTATTGGCGACTGCAGCTTTCGCAGCGCTGGCGACCGGCGCTGCGCACGCGCAGGACAGCCTTTTTGGAGCGACGTCGGAAGATTCCGTAACGATCAACGCAACTGTTGATCCGATTGTCCGCATTTCCGGCCTGCCGGACAGCATGACATTCAATCTTGGAGCCGCCTTCTTCAACCAGTCAGGCCCGAACACCACCCAGCGTCCGAAATTCTGCGTGTACTCCAACGTGACGAGCGCGGGCTCGTTCACGCTGTCTGCGCAAGGTCTGGATGCGACGGCCGGGAACAGCAATGCCTGGGCTCTGACGAACTCGGATGATGGCACTGAGCTTGCCTTCAACGTGAACGCCAACGACGGCACCACATCGCGCCAGATCGGCCCGGGTGACAACTTCGCCTTCGAAGCAGCGGCACGCAATGGCCGTCCGAACACGGGTGACTGCTCCGACGTGGGCAACAACATGGAGCTGATCGTCGCGTTCAGCAAAACCGACGTTCTGGCAGCAAACGCTGGCAGCTACACCGGCGCCATTACGCTTGTTGCAAGCGCCATCTGAACCTGCTGACAGGGTGCCCGGCTTTCGGGCACCCTGTTTTCAGTTCATCCGGCCCGATGTCATGCGCTTATTCTGCACCACGTCTTTACTCCTTGCCCTGATCATGTTCGCTGCGCCCCCTGTCGCAGCGGAACTCGGCTCTAATGACCGCGCAGAAGTAAAGATATATGGAGGTACAGACCATCAGGTGTCGTGGGTAGGGCGCGGGGACATTCGCAGAACCATTCCAATATGCATCGCAACGCCGACGGGACGATTCAGCCTGAGGGTCTCCAGTGCAAGCGGGCAGGGGCTCAGCGGCGACATGGGACTGCCGTACCAGGTCACCTTGCGGAGTTCCGGGTCAGCTGATTCCGGGACAATATCACCGGCCCGGCCGATGGTAGAACTGGAGGGTATTGTTGAAGCAGCCTCGTCCTGTCTCGGGGGAGCAAATGCCGAACTCCTCGTGCATCTCTCGTCAGCAGATATCCTCTCAGGAAATGCTGGCGTGTATGCAGACCAGATCACATTGGCCGTGAACGTCCGCTGACGCTACATGTCCCGCTGCAGGTCACCCGGGAAGCCTCTCAGCCATTCAACGTCCTTCTCCTGGCAGAAGGCGTTAACCACCTTTTGGGCAACGGCTGTTCCGGTGATGCCGATGATCGCCACCGGTTCCGCGCACGCGCAGGCCATGGATGCCGACCCAGACCGTTCCGGCAAGGACCCCTATTCGGGCGGGACCGGATATTCGGTGAGTGGAAGTCCATATCCCGTCAGCCTGGGATACGCGTCCCTGCCAGCCTCTGCCATAGGTGTACCAGAGGGCTTCGAAGCACTCGACGGGCCAGTCGAAACTCTGTTTGACCTGTACTTCCAGGATCGCAGGATCGGTGCGGTGCCAGCGCGGCTCGACGACGGACGCCTCACATTCCTTGACCCTGAAGGCGTCGTCCAGAGCCTCCCGGGGGTGTATCCTGATCTGGTAACCGAACTTCTCAATCAGCCTCTTTCTGCAAACGAGAATCTGGTGTGCCTGCCAGGTGAGCAGGAAGGGTGCGGTGTACTGCCATCTGGCTCCACCGGCCTGATCGTCTCGCCGGAAAATTTCCGGGTCGATCTTTTTCTGGGTAAGGAATATCTGGCGAGCGGCACGCCGCGGCAGTATCTGATGATCGGGGATCCTGTTTCCGGCCCGTCGGTTATCCACAATATTGCTGCCAGTATCTCTGCGAGCCAGACCGATAGCGCGTCATTCCAGCGCGGCGAAACTTTTCGCTATGGTGTCGTCAGTGATACGATAGCGAGCATTGGCCGGACATCTGCCGCTGCAAGGATAACCGCTGACGATTTCAACGGCGTGCAGGCGCAGGAAAGTTACATACAGCACTACTTTGACCAGACAAGGGTCGCCGCAGGCCTAATTCAGACCGAAGGATCTTCCAGTCTCGCCGGGTTCCGCATGTACGGCGCAGAAATCGCGTCATTCTCGGGGCGCGCCCAAAACCTGGGGCAGGAAACCGGTACTCCCATCGATGTCGTGCTGCCGCGTGCGGCACGCGTGGAAATCTACCGTGACGGCACATTGCTGTCGGCCATGCAGTACAATGCCGGACTGCAGCAACTGGACACAAGCCGGCTGCCTTTGGGCAGTTATCAGATCCGCATCGTAGCGGTGGATGCGAGCGGTGTTGTGCTGGACGAGGTGCGCACCTTTACCCGGGCTGGCGATCTGCCGCCGCGTGGAGAAACTGTCTACTCGGTCAAGGCTGGTGTTCGCGCTGAAGACAATTTTGGCACGTTTGGCGATGACGATCCGTCATCCGAAGTCTTTCCACGTTCAACTCAAGAAGCGGTATTCACCGCGACAGCGTCACGCAGGATATCGGAATCAGCGAGTGCCACTATTGGCATCACTTCCGTTGGAGAAGATCTGTTCCCGGAAGGAGAGGTTCAGTGGTATCGGGGCCTGTTCCGGACATCGGCCGCAATCGCCATCGGTCCGGACGGGCAGTACTCGGCCTCTACCGGGGTCAACTTCCAGGCAGGGCCTGTAAGCGGCGCATTGAGCGCACGCAAAAGCCAGGGCGCGAAAATCAGCGACACGGACCTCTTCGACGCGCGCGCCTACCGCCCCTTCCTGCAGTCTGAAGAAAGCGCCTATGGCAGCTTGCAGTCGCGCGCCTGGGGCGGAAACATTGGCCTGAGGGCGCTCTACTCCAAGTCAGAATTCTCAAAGGAGCGGTATGCGCTCGGCGTGAATTACAGCCGTTCGCTGAAGAAGACCTTCTTCGGGAACGGTTTCCTGATCGCTGAAGCGCTGACGAGCGATACGGAAACACGCTTTGGCATACGATTGAGCTTCCAGAGCAAAGTCGGTCAGAGTGGAACAGTGAATGCCATGGCTGGCGGCGATGTCTTCCTCCCGAAAGAGGGATCTGGTGTCCGGGACGGCGCGTTTCCAGCCGCGAGGCTCGGTTACAGCAATGGTGGCCTCTTGGGTGACGCAACATATGCCGGCAGCGTCGGTGCGGGTGTTTCAGGGGGCGACGCAAGCGCGCTCGCCAGTGCAAGCATCGGTTCAAATGCGGGGTTGGCAGATGTGTCGGTCGGCCTCAACAAGCTTCGAGACAGCGAAGCCGCAGAGGCATTCCTAACGGGGAACCTCCAGAGCGGATTTGTTTTTGGTGACAACGAACTGAAACTGGGAAGCGCCGGCTTTGGCGACGCCGCTGTACTTGTGAATATCGACGCGGCCGGCACCGGTGAGAAAGAGAAGGGCAGGTTCCGGGTCCTGGTGGATAACCAGCAGTCCGGTATCGCGCGCGTCGGATCCACGGCATCTCTTCCTGTTCCTGCCTTCACTCGCACAGTCATAGGTCTTACCCCGATTGAAGCCCCTGCCTTCGACATTGACCTGACACCAAGGGAAGTGCCGCTGTTTCCCGGAAATGTGGTCCGGCTGGACTGGAAAGCCGTATACGTAACGTCTGCCTTCGGGCGGCTTCTCGATCATCAGGACATTCCCATCGCAAATGCTGTGGTGAGTTCCGAGAATGGGGATCAGGCCATCACGAGTGATTTGGGGTATTTTTCGATTACGTCGCCTCTCGGGGGAAAGCTGGCTGTCCGCAATCAAGACGGATCTCCCTGCGGGACGCTGGAAATCTCCAACTCCGGTCGCGAGGGTTCCGGAAGCGGAATACTCCGCCTGGGGAATGTCTATTGCTCTGTGCCCGGGAAGAAACCGTCCTGATAAATAGTTGTCTTGAAACAACAACGCGCAGTGTTTTAGAAATATTGATAACGCGAAACATTACAATAATATTCGAGTACTGTTTGGGCTGGCGAATGATCATACAAAAATTCATACAAAAGATGGCTGCCGCATGAGGGGTGAGGGATGAGCGTCCTGCATATTCGCCAGATCTACCGGCGGGAAAATCTGAAAACCATTCTTGCGTGTGCGCAACGCGCGCCAGGCGACGCTGAGGGACACGTCGCGTTTGCCCGATTTCAGCGTGATATGTTGCAGGATGCATTCGGAGAGTTTCGGCTTGACGGTCTTCTGGTGACAACCTCCACAACGAATTCGGCCTTCCATCCGGAGCAACTGCAGTGTGTTTTTCTGGATGTTTCTCCAGCGATCCTGGAAAGTTATCAGGCGTCGAAAGTACCGGATCCTTTCTTTCCACTCGTTCACCGGTATCCCGGAAGAGCGATCTACAATCTGGGCCTGATGACCGACGAGGACTGGCGGAAAAACAAGCTTTATACAGAGCACTGCAGCCTGTTCGGAATCTATCGGTTTCTCAGGATCGGAGTACAGTATCCTGGGAAAGACCATCACTTCGTCTCCCTCGACTATATCGCGGGCGAAGCTAACGATACTTGGAAAGACTATGAAATGGCTCACTTCGAGCTAGCGAGCTTTCCTTTTCATCTTGCCTGGCTCTACCGCTACAACGCCCTGGACGCGCATCGCCTTAAAACCTATTTCGAGCGCCTTGGCGACCTGTCGGCATCCCAGATCACCTATCTCAGAAAGTACGTGAACAGCCCATGGCAGGACCTGGCCGCTCAGGCAGCCGACCTTGGCTACAGCCTTGGAGGCTACAAGCAGTCGCTGTATGCGCTCAGGGACGCTGTGCACGACAGGCTGAAACTGCCTGAGCAGAGCGATGGAAATGACACTTTCAAAAGCCTCAGGATCTTGGAGTACGCTTACCGGTTTCTCACCATGCTCGGAGATCCCGTCCAGCCTAGAATGATAACCTTGGAGGGGTGATGCCTGTCCCGGGCCGGATATCACCCGCCCAGACGGTGATCAAAACGCCTTGCTGGTCAGAGTCTCCGGACGCGGGAGCCGCGCGCGCAGAGGCAGAGAAACTACCGGCTTCGGGGAAGCACCCATAGGTCTCTCCAAGCGAAAGGACCAGATCGTCGAATCCCGGACGGAAGGTTCCGCAGATGGATGACGAAGAAACTTTCTTTCGTGTGCCGGTAGGTCTCAAAGAATTGTCGCGAGGGAAAAACATCGCAGGTCAAATCCTGCCCATCCTTGAAGACAACAGCCGATTTGGGATCAAAGAGCCTCGCCAGTGCGCTGGTGTTCAGTGCCGCGCCGCTGACTACCTATCAAGCGGCCTGTTCCGCCCTCTGCGCCGGAAAACTGTCAGTGCGCGGCCTGCTAGTATGGAGATTGTTGAAGTCTGAGGTGGCGTCAGAGGAGCTCTTCAAAGACCACCGTCCCCGGCGGGGCATTTGTCGGCGTCTCGCTCCGGTCGACACGGTAGAGCTTTGTATCGGAAAATCCTGAACGCACCTGCTGGCCATCCAGTGACACCGCATCGCTAACACCTCTGGAAACATCGAAATGCCGGGCTGCCTCAAGCAGCGCTGCGCCCGCAGATGAAGCAACGATTTGCAGCTCTTTCCAGATTACACGTCCTTGCCATGCACCGTCTTCTGGACTGGCTACAGGTGTGATGCGCCAGATGGCAAGATGTTTGGTCATTCTCTGCTCCATGTGTCGGTCGAGTTTGTTTGAACGCGGACAACGCCCGAAAGTTCAGTAAATCTTGCCGCTGAGCGGTACGAATGGAACCAACGTAACGGCGTGGCGTTCAATCATCATGCCGGACAGCCGGCACACTTCCCGAAATGGTCAGATGCTGCGCGAAACGCAGCACATAGTCTTCGCTGAGGAGAACAGTATGGCGACGCGTAACAATAGGAATGGCGGGTCCACCAAGGATGCCATCGATGCAATTGAGCTGCTTAAGGCAGATCACCGAACCGTCGAGGAACTTTTCGAAAAGTATGAGAAAACGAATGGCAGCGCGACCAAGACAAAACTGGCCGAACAAATCTGTCTTGAGCTTTCCATTCACGCAATGATCGAAGAGGAAATCTTCTATCCGGCCGTACGCGGAAAAGTGGAAGATGACATGATGGACGAGGCCTATGTCGAACATGACGGCGCCAAAATGCTCATTGCCGAGTTGATGGAGGGCGACGTTGGCGACGATTTTTATGATGCCAAGATCAAGGTCCTGTCAGAAGAAATCAAACATCACGTCAAGGAAGAAGAAGGCCGAGGCGGGATTTTTGCGCAGGCAAAGAAAGCTGGCGTGGACATGGCTGCGCTCGGCCAGAAACTGGCTGCGCGCAAGAGCGAGTTGAAAAAGACATTTCGCTCGACCGGAGTTCCCCAGCCGGAAACGCGGACCATGAAAGGGGCGAAGGTCCTGATCGGTCAACCCGTCTGACCTGCCCCCGTCTGGTCGGGGATCGGCAGACCCCGCCCACGGAGGTTAGAACAAGGCCAGCACTATAACGTCTTGGGTGATCGTCTGGCCCCGGAATTGGTTGTGGCCGGGTTCGTCCCGGCCCGCTTCCTGTTCAGAACGCCTTTCCGATGAAGACCTTACCCATCCAGCTATCGGCGCCGTCCGTGACACCAGCTCGGAGCGCCGTCTGCAGGTAGATCCCATTGTCCCACTCTGCCTTGAGGACGGGGCCTGCCTGGTGGGCCTGATCTTTCAGGCCCGGAATGTCGTCCGCGTTGCCGTATTCGCTGAACATTTCTGCGCCAAGCCGCCAATCGCGCGTTCCAAACCAGTTCAGGTCGATAGCGCGGCTCAACTGCACGCGCGTCTCCAGTCCGACGCCTTCCTCTCGGCCGCCCCCCGTCTGGCTTTCTGCGATCAGGTTGGCCCGCCATTCCCAGCCGCTTGCAAATTTATCCGTCAGTGTCAGACGGATAGCGGCTTCATCTGCCTCCCCGTCTTCTGAACGAGTGTATGCAAAGCGCAATCCCCCATTGAAGCCGGTGCCGTCATTGCTTTCTTCAGACCATTGAAACCAGTTCTCCACGGTCAGCCCACTGAATTCTGTGTCGCCTGCATCGGGGCGTTCAAAGGCGGCGATCACGCGGACCTGATACCAGCCGTTCAGTGCCTGATCGTAGTGAATGCGGCTTGCAAGGTTTCCCTCTTCATCCATACCGGCGCGCGCTTCCACGGAGCGGTCGCCGGGCGAGATACCGGCCGATCCGACATTGCCCGTGAGCGACTGTGCTGCAGCCGCGCCAGATAGAGCGTACCCAGCCATCAGTGTTGAGAGGGCGAACATAAAATGACGCATGAATGTCTCTTGAGAGTTTGAAAAAATGCCCCGGACAGGCAGGGGACTGTCCGGGGCGGGTCTGCCCGATGAGAGGTCAGTCGGCAGAATAAGGCAGGGAAGAATGGTGCAGGACGAGCTGCAGCGAACCGTCTTCTGCGCGGGTCCATGCCCAGGTCTTGTCGACGGTCGTCTTGTTGCCCGCCGCGTCGGTCAAGTGAACGTTGCCCATCGAGATGGCGGTGTTGCCGTCAATAAAGATCGCAGCATTCTCGACGGTGTATCCGCGCCAGCCCTTGAGGGCGAAGCCAGAGTCGCCCGGGAAGTTGTCATCCTTGCCAACGAAATACGCGAGTGCGCCCTCTGCAGTTGTGCGGAACGTTGTAGGGGGCGCGGCCAGCGTGGGCTTGAAAAGCACCGGGCCGTCTTCGTAATTGTAGGCGGCCTCAATGATGCCTTCAGCAACCTTGCGGGCCTCTTCGAAGCCTTTTGTGTCGTAGGTTGTGGCAATCGTTACCAGGGCCTCACCCCAGGCATTCTGGGCAGCGATGACATCTGCCTCAGTGATGGCAGCAGGTGCCTGCATGGTCACCGCCGCGGGTGCCTTGTCGCTGGGCGTGGCGCAGGCGGCCGGTGCGGTCAGAGTCAGAAGCGCGGCGGCGCTTGCGAGATGGACGGTGTGTTTCATTCCTGTATCTCCTTTGGGGTGCCATGCCGGCCGGTCTGAATGCTGGCCGGTACTGCTGGAGGAGATGCTGTCCGGGCGCAGGAAGCCCCTAAGCCGGATGGCTATCCAGATTGCCTAGGCCGATTGGCCTATGCCGTCTCGCTTGTGCGCCCTAAATGAGTGGCAAGATTAACAGGCACACAGGACATGCAGTCAGAGACGGTTTCCGCCCTGCGGGATCTCTACAGAGCCTCCGAGGCGCGCGCTGCGCGACTGACCCTGTTGTTCGAGACGGGGCGGGACCTGACTTTTGCCGATGCTTCCACTTTAACCGCGATCCTCGCGCAATGTGCCCGCAGGGCCGCCCTTTTTGCAGGCTCGACGCAAGGGCAGGTAATCTTTGCCGACGGGGAAGGCATTCCCCTGATTGCGCCCGGCCTGTCAGCCCGCCGGGTTGGCACCCTGATCATAGAAGACTGGGAAAACCGCAGGCGTCACTGCGATGAAGAAGATCGCGGCGCACTCGATCTGCTCGCCCGGCTGATAGCGACGGCGATCGACCGCATCGACCGCACGCGCGAGCGGGAAGACCTCCTCGGAAAACTGAGAGAGCGCGAGCGTCAGCTGGAGCATCTGGTCGGGCGAATATTCACAAGCCAGGAAGACGAACGCCGCCGCGTTGCGCATGACCTGCATGACGGGGTTGCCCAGACCGCCGCTGCCCTTTTCCGCAGGCTGGACGCCCTCACTGAGCGGTCGCCGGGGAGCGAAGCAGCCGCGCTGGCACCGATTGCGAGGTCCCTCGTCGGGGAACTTCGCGGGGTTATTGCGGGGCTCCGTCCAACGGCGCTTGATGATCTGGGTATCAGCGCGGCCATCTCATCTATGGCTGAGGGCCTGCGCGAAGAAGGGTATGATGTTGCCTTCAGGCAGGCCGGACCCGATCGCTGGCCACCCGTCATTGAAACAGCCTTTTTCAGGATAGCGCAGGAAGCCCTGACCAATATTCAAAAACATGCGGGCGGCCCGTGTGCAGTTGAAATTGTACTTTCGGCGGAACCAAGTATTGCGCGCTGGCAGTTGAGCGTGACCGATAGCGGTAAGGGTCTTGTGAGCGAAAAGACCGGGACCCTCAGCGAAAAGGGTCAGAAAATAGGTCTTGAGATAATGCGTGAACGGATGATGGCGCTTGGAGGTGAACTCCGGGTCAGCTCCGCGCCTCGCGGGGGTGTCGAGGTTCGCGCTTGTCTCGAGAGGGCGCCCGAATGAGCCCGCCGCCCCGCATTCTTGTGGTGGACGATCATGCGCTTGCCCGCGAAGGATTGCGGGCAATCCTCCTTGCTGCCGGATATGATGTTGTCGGAGAAGCGGCGAGCGGGGAAGAAGCGGTCGCCATGGCCTCTGGCCTGGCACCTGACCTCGTGTTGCTGGATATTCGTCTGGGACAGGGTATCGACGGCCTTGAGACTGCTGCGCAGCTGCGTGCCCTCAATCCGGTCATTCGGGTCCTTATGGTCACCCTTCACGATATGCCCGAATACGTCCGGGCGTCTCTTGCCGCCGGTGCGGCGGGCTATGTGCTCAAGGATGCGAGCCTCTGCGAAATAAAGTCGGCTGTTGAGCAGGTCCTGGCCGGTCAGACGGCAATTCCGTCGGGCCTGCTTGCAAGGGCATTGCAGCGTCCGGCTGGTCATGTGCCCGAACGGGTGCTCCTGGCTAGGCTGACAGCCCGTGAGCGTGAAGTGCTAGACCTTGTCGCGCTGGGGCATACGAACAAGTCGATCGGCCGGGAGCTTTCCATCAGCCCGGCGACGGTCAAGGTACATGTGGAGCGGATCATTGCAAAGTTGGGTGTCTCCGACCGGACGGAGGCAGCCGTTCTTGCTGTCCGCGCAAGTCATTCTGCCGGATAGGAAAGGTCAGTGAAAACGGCTTCTCCGATAGCGGCAATCACACGCGCCTGGGCGGACCAGCCCCTTGCCATCAAGGGGCTCGTGGTCGTCGCGCTGCCCCTAGCGATCCTCATCAGCGCCCTCACCCTGCTGTTTCTTGCAAGCCGCGCTGAGACGGTTGCCGAAGACGATGTTCGGCTCGCCTTTGCCATCCAGCGGGACACGCATCAGGTCCATGCGCTCCTTGCCGAGGCGGCGGGGGGAGTGCGGGGTTACCTCCTCACCCGGCAGGCCCGTTTTCTCGACCCTTATCACAAGGCTGAGGCCGAGCTGCCCGCGACCCTGGAACGGCTTGACCAGAGCATTCAGGATCAGAATGTCCGTGAGCGTTTCGAGCGGGTTGTGCTGTTGACCGCCCAGAAGCGGTCAGGTCTCTCTGCGCTGCTTGCGCGGGCAAGTGAAGGCTCCCGGGATTCAGATGCTGACGCGATGCTGGTCGCACTGGAATCCAACAAGGCAGTCCTGGACGCCCTGCGACAGGAAATAGATCTGATCCAGAAACTGGAAAGCGATCTGCTTGATGTTCGCCGACAGCGGGTTGACGATGTGCGTGCCAGGTACCTTGGACTCACAGCGGTAAGCGGGATCGTCGGGCTACTTGGCAGTCTTCTCGCTGTCTACCTGTTTTCAACCGGCATCGTCCGGCGGGTCCAGCGGCTGCAAGGCAATGCCCATCGCCTTGAGCAGGGGCAGGAACTTGAAGCATTTCCTCCGAATCGGGATGAAATCGGAAATCTCGCAAGCCGGCTGGAACGCGCCAGCGCGCTCCTGCGTGCGCGTGAGCAGGCCCTGCGCGAAGGAGAGGAAAGGTTTCGCCTCGTCATTGAAGGGGTGCGCGACTATGGCATCTTTGCGCTCGACCCGGATGGGTATGTTACAAGCTGGAATACAGGCGCCCAGCGCATCAAGGGATGGCACGCCGATGAAATACTCGGCCAGCATTTTTCTCGCTTCTATCCTGCAGAGACGCGCTCCTTCCTGCCATCTGAAATCCTTGCCCGGGCGGCCCGTGACGGGACAGCGGAAGATGAAGGCTGGCGCCTGCGGAAGGATGGCGGCCGGTTCTGGGCCAATGTGGTGGTGACAGCCCTAAGGGACGAGACCGGCATATTGCGGGGCTTCGCAAAGGTAACGAGGGACATGACAGACCGCAGGCGTGCGGAAGAAGCGCTGCTGGTTGCCCGCGAGGAGGCGGTGGCCGCCAGCCTTGCCAAGAGCGAGTTTCTCTCAAGGACCAGCCATGAACTCCGAACACCGATGAGCGCGATACTTGGTTTTGCGCAGGTTCTGGAACTGGATGAAGTGCAGATGTCGGGCAACCAGAACAGCGCCGTGCAGCAGATACTGAAAGCCGGACGCCACCTCCTGTCCCTGATCGACGAGCTTCTCGATATATCAAGTATTGAAGCCGGGGGCGCAGATCTGGAACTCAGCGATATCAGCCTCCACGATGTGATCCATGAAGCCCGGGACCTTGCCTCCCCGATCCTTCGCGCTGCGGGGCTGCGCCTCGTTCTTGAGAACCCGCCGGCCGGCCTTTCAGTCCGTGCAGATCGCCGGCGTACGATACAGGTCATCCTCAACCTCCTAACGAATGCGGCAAAGTATGCGCGCGAGGGCCGGATCGTTGAGCTTGCCTCGCGCCCTGAAAACGGCCGCGTCCGGTTTGAGATCATGGATGAAGGGCCCGGTGTAGATCCGGCAGATGTTCCGCGCCTCTTCACGCCTTTTGACCGGCTCGGGCATACAAAGGTTCGCGGCACCGACGGCACTGGGCTCGGCCTCGCGCTGTCCAAACGCCTTGTCGAGGCCATGGGCGGGGAAATCGGGTTCGCGAACAGGTCCTCCGGCAAAGGCGCTGTGTTCTGGTTCACGCTGCCTGCGGGGCGCCCCGGTTCAACAGCCGGAGACGACGGGCACCTGGATATGGGAGATTGAGGTGACAGATTTTGTTGCGGCTGAAGACCTGCTCAGCCGGCGGATACTCGTCATAGACGATGAGGAAGCCAATGTGCTGCTTCTGCAGACGCTTCTGGAACGGGAAGGTTACCAGAACACCCTGTGCCTGACGGATCCGGGGGAGGCCCTTGAGGCTTTTGTCCGGTTTGATCCGCATATCGTCCTTCTTGACCTCATGATGCCAGGCACGGACGGGTATCAGTTGCTGGAGGCTTTCCGGCGCCAGGGTCAGCAGGGTGTGTTTCGCCCTGTCCTCGTCCTGACAGCCGATACGACGGTCAACGCACGCCGCAGGGCACTCGCTCTGGGTGCGCGTGACTTCGTCGGCAAGCCGTTTGACATCGTGGAGATTGCGCTCAGGATCGCCAACCTGCTTGAAATGCAGATCCTCTATGAGCGCCTTTCCGCCGACCGCAGTTAACCCCGAAGCGGAACTCAATCCGCGTGCACTAGCTGCGGCAAGAGTCCAGGAATTTCCTTCCTCAGACGGAAGAAGCCCGCGATGGCGTTTGGCCATACGGCGCGATCATAGGGACGAACGATTTCATTCAGGACAAGCGTATCGGGCCAGTCTGCCCGGACAAGGTCCCGGACCGGGCCGGTCGGCATAAAGGCTGTTGCGACCGTCTGAATGCTCCGCTGCGCAGCATCGGTTTCCAGATATGTCTGCCAGGTGTCAGGAGGCAGGCTGACAACCTCGGTTCCGAAATGTTGCGCGGCCCGTCCTCCGGATTCTGCAATCAGGGATGAGACAAACGCCGCAACGGTCGCCGAAGTGGACAACGGGGATCTGCGCGCAGGCCCGGGGAGGAGATAAATCACTTCAGGCGGTTGGGGCAGCGCCAGTGTCTCCGTAAACAAGTCCTCCTCGGTGATCAGGAGTGCGTAGGGCTCATCGGTTGGCATGCCCGCGGGCAGCATGGGCTCGCGGGAGGATGGCAAAGGAGGCTCCTCAAGAGGGGGCGCAGCGGCCGCCAGATTTTGCGCGATCGGATATCGGCCGAGTGTATACTGATCAATATTGGACGCACGTGCGAGATAGGTTTTGCCGCGTGTGTGCAGCCCGCCAACCCATCGCCAGGAACAGGTATTGGACGCCGCATCGCCATCCAGAAGATGACGCAGGAAGAAGTCAGCGCCGAGCTCCCAGGGAAGGGCCAACGTGTAAATCCAGATGCTAGCAAACCACATTCGTGCATGGTTATGCAGATACCCGGTCGCTGTGAGTTCATTGGCCCACGCATCGAAGCAGGCGATCCCCGACCTCCCGGAAACAGCATCCGTGTAGCGCTTGGCGAGGTCAGGCAGCTCGTCAAGCCTGGCGAGCTGCTGATTGACGCTTTGACGGTACCGGTGCCAGACGGTCGGGTTGTGTTCCAGCCAACCCTTGAAATAACCGCGCCAGAAGACTTCGCGAATGAAGGCTTCTGCCGCGTCCTGACTGTGCCTCTGCAATACTTCCGACAGCACCTCATCCTCCAGCAGCACCCTGTGGCGCAGCCAGGGAGACAGGCAGGAGATATTGGAGCGCTGCTGCGGCCCCAGATCAAGGTTCCGGTTGAGCGCGTAGGAACGGCCTGCGTAAGGCACAAACTCTTTGAGGCGGCCGAGTGCGGCCTGCCGTGAGGGTGTCCATCCGGTAAGGGAAGGCGCCGCTGCGGACCCGGGTGGTGAATGGTTGGCGCGGCCGTCCGGGGCGCCGCCGTGGTGTCGCTTCTGGGACATGGTCATTTATCCAGGTGTGCTCGCGTCCGCTAGCTGCCTACATAGAGCGCATCGCAAACCCGCCCAGCCCGCCACCGTCAGGGCCGCGAATGTGACGGCTGCAGCCAGAGCCTGCTGATAGCTTTTTCCTGTCGCAGTACCGGTTTTAAACGATTGGAAACAATCGCCCTTGAGCGCTTACACCCGCGTGCCGGAAGGGCAGGCTGGGGAGCGCAGACATGGACATTGCCGTTTCAACGCTGCTCTCTCCGATCGTCCTGTTCTTCCTGCTTGGGCTCGGCGCCGCGCTGCTGCGCTCACAGATGACGATACCAGAGGCCTTTGCCAAAGGCCTTGCCATTTACCTGATGATGTCGATCGGGATGAAAGGTGGCGTGGAAATTTCCAAGGGAGAGCTCGGCTGGGATGCGGGGCTTGTCATGATTTCCGCCGTGGCCCTGTCCTTCCTTCTGCCCGTGATCGCCTTTACGTTCCTGCGCCTGTCGACCCGGCTTGACCGCGTCGATGCTGCGGCAACGGCGGCCCACTATGGCTCGATCTCAATCGTTACATTTGTGGCAGCAGGGCAAGCGGTAGCCGCTGCGGGGTTGGAAGCGGCCGGTTACCTTGTGGCTGTTGCTGCCCTGATGGAAGTTCCGGCCATCATCTCGGCGCTCGTTATCGCCAATCGCGGCACCCCTAACCGCGAGGCAGTTGCCGGATCGGACAAGGGGGAACTCGCCCGGGAAGTCCTGCTCAATGCGTCCGTGGTTGTCCTGCTCGGCGCGCTCGTTATTGGCTGGATTACCGGTGAGGCCGGGATGCAATCGGTAGCGCCCTTTCTGGTCGCGCCGTTTCAGGGCGTGCTCTGCCTGTTCCTGCTCGATATGGGGCTGTCGGCAGGTCGAGGCCTCCGGAACGGCTGGCGCCAACTTGATGCCGGGACAATCGCCTTCGGATTCTACATGCCCCTGGTATCGGCAGGCCTCGCGGCCGGTGTCGCCGCGCTCAATGGCATGCCGGCCGGTGATGCTGCGCTTCTGATAACCCTTGCGGCATCGGCGTCATACATCGCCGTGCCTGCCGCGATGCGACTCGCCCTTCCCAAAGCGAAGCCCTCTGTTTACCTGACCCTGTCTCTTGGAATTACATTTCCCTTCAATCTCATTCTTGGTCTGCCGCTTTACATATGGATGGCCAGGATGGTGTCTCCCGGAGCGGCCTGATCATGCACATACGCTATCGCTGTGAGCTCATCATTGAGCGGATGGCTTCTCCCCGGGCCTGCCGCATCCTGGAAGACGCGGGCCTTACCGGCTACACGGTCCTGCCGGCAATATCCGGCTTCGGTGGCGTAACACGCTGGAGCCGCGATACCGATATGTCGGCCTCAAGCGACATGGTCGTCATAGTTACGATTGGAGCGCAGGAGCAGATCGATGCCGCGCTGACAGAAATTGAGCGGTTATTGAGCAATCACATTGGTGTGCTGAGCGTTGGCGAAGTCAGGGTGCTCCGCCCCGGCCGCTTCTGAAAGGAAAGGGGCCGGCGCCACTCTCGTTCAGAGCGGCGCCGGAACAGGTCAGAAATCAAAGAGATCCAGCAATCTCGACCGCCGGTTATCCCGGCGAAGCGGACGTTCATCGTCGTCGAAATCACCACCTTGTCGGCTGAGACGTTCCCGCCCGGGCAGTTCACGCACAGCATCTTCCCGGATGATCTCGATCAGCTTTTCCAGTTCGCCGCGGTCAAGCCAGACGCCGCCCGAAGAGGGGCAGACATCAATCTCGATTCCGTGCCTCCGGACCGTTCGCATGGGGTGTCCGTCGATGGGAGAAATCAGGAGTGGCATGATCAGGCCTCTCCAGGCATCTGTGCCGGAAACGCCGGTCGCGCAGGATGGCTTGGCGTGGCAGACGGAGTGATACGTTGAGTGCGTACCCGGCGTTTCCGGCTGATTGCGTCGCGGAGACTGTCCCGGCAGGCAAGCCGGAGCTTTTTCAGCCGCATGATCTTCAGCGTGTCCGGAAGCGGCGCCTTCATTTCCGTTTCAATCAGCCGCTCAAGCGCGGCGTGACGCAGGGCTAGCGCGCGAATATAGTTCGATGTCATCTCATACTCCTCTTGTCTGGATGAAGGAGCACGGTGTGAATCCGGAATGTGATTTTCCGAGCCTGCACCGGGTTGCTCCCGATGCGGTCCGACATCGCAACAGATCCTTCAGGGGATCAATCGCCAGAGGGGCCCGGTCCGCACACTGATTAGGTATTGATACTTTTCAGGCTGACAAGGATCGGGCGAAACAATTTCCGTGTTTCTTTCCGATCAAAGCCGGAAGGGCGCGTCACCGGCCATGATTGAAGCCGGTGACGGCAGGGTTGGCTTGCTATCTGTCCCGGCCGCGTGGGCGCACTCCTTTGACAGGCTGCCGCGCTGTGACAGGGGCGTACGCGGGGCGCGGACGGGACTTGGGTTCGGGCTGCGCGACGGAACGGCCGAACAGCAGGTCGAAGTCTGCAGGGGAAAGCATTTCATTCGTTCCTCAGCAGATCTTTACGCACGTCCCGGATCCGGCGCCGGCGGCGCCAGGCGCGCCGGTCATGCTGACTGAAACGCTGCGATGCCAAGCCGGCAGGCACCGGAACCTGGCTGACAGCCCCGCCATCAGACGGGAGTCCGGGGGCAGGCGATGAGAGGGACATTTCATTCTCCTTTTCTGGCAAGCCGGTGATCGGCTTGAGCAGGAGATGGGACTTGAACCCGGATAGCTCCAATCTAACTATTCTCTCAAATCAATAGGAATAGGCTATCAATGCGCCCGACCCTTCGACAGATGCAGTATGTCATCGCCATCGCCGATACTGGCAAGTTCGGCGATGCGGCACGGCTGGTAAATGTCAGCCAGCCGAGCCTGTCGGCCCAGATTGCGGAAATGGAAGCAGGGCTTGGCGTTGCCCTTGTCGAACGGTCGAGCCGCGGCGCGATGCTGACGCCGGCAGGTGAGGAACTGGTTCGTCGTGCGCGGCTTATCCTCCGGGATGTCGAGGATCTCAAAGCCGTTGCAAAGCTTGGCCGGACGGAACTTTCCGGACGCCTGCGGATGGGCGTCCTGCCCACCATCGGCCCCTACCTCCTGCCCAAGGCAACCGGCGAGTTGCGGGCCCGGTTTCCGGACCTGCGTCTCAGCGTACGGGAAGAACGGACAGTTGATCTGGACGAGCACCTCCAGGCCGGCCTCTTTGATACTGTGCTTTCAACCCCCGAAGACCATCCCGGAACTGCGTCAGAACATCTTTTTACGGAGCGGCTCTATGCTTGCCCGCCGCCTGGCGATGACCTTGCTCACGGGGACGGGCCCATCGCGCTCAGTTCGCTTGGGGGCCGGTCGCTCCTGACGCTCGGGGAAGGGCATAGGCTGAGCGCGATCACCCAGGAGCTGGCAAAAGCTTCCGGCGCTACAGTCAGCTCGGAGTATGAAGGAACGTCTCTCGACGCCATTCGCCTCATGGCGCAAATGGGTGCGGGCATCGCCATTCTTCCCAGCCTGTATGCACTTTCCGAAGCCCGGCGGGACCGCGGCCTCAACATTCGCCCCATCGACGATCCCCGCGCTTGCCGGGACATTGCCCTCATCTGGCGCGACACGTCCCCGCTTGCTGCGAGCCTTCTTGCCCTGTCGGCCTACCTGAAAAAAGCAGCAGAGAAGATCATGGCAACCGAGCGGGAGTATTGGCCAGCTGGAAACCTGTAAAACCGCCGGCGCGGCGTCTTTCTTTTATCGACTGCAAGTCCCTGCATGCACTCGACAGTTTTCGCCGAACTACTTGCTTGCAGACTTGCCTACAATTGCCGGACGGGCTTCATATAAAGGTCCGGGTAGAGACGAGTTTGGCGGGGCAGCCTTGGCCCGGGCGCGTCGCCAGAAAAGCTTAATCCCAAATTTCGCATATAACTCTGTTCACAGAGTTTGTCATATTGGCGGATACTTCGCTGAAGTTCGTTGCTCCGCCAATCTGCCCCCCAAACTTCATCACCTCTCCGGCCCACTTTTTGGCCATGCTGACGCGCTCGTCCCGGTAGCTTGCCGCGTGATAGGCATTTCGGACGTGGTCGTTGCCGACATGGCCAAGTTCAGCCTTTGTGGCATCGGGATGGTGCCTGCCGCTTTCATTGAGGGGCCTTGACGTCCAGGATCGCTTTACATCCGAAATCATTAAAGGCCAGGCGGTCGAGCCAGCGCTACTTTTTAGTGTCGCCGGGGCGATGCCATCGATTTCCTCCATGCGGAGCAGTTCTTCTGAGATCGGGCCGAACGTGTGCTCTATCTCTGCCCGACTGAGTTCTATGTCGGCCTTCCGGGCGGCGGTGGGATCGACGCCCACGAACAGCAGCGGGCACGTTGGAAGTCGTCGTCCCAGGCCGTCTCGACCCCTCCAAAATTCCAACAGAAGGAATTTCGTCCAACGTTTTCCAGTGGATCTGAGCGGATGCCAGCGGACAGAGTGCCGGTCTAAGTCCCAGTTTTTATGGATGGGTATGGACGCCGGTGGCCGCTCTGGACGGGGAAATGGTGCCCGGGGGCGGAATCGAAATGGCTGCTAAGGCCTTGAAAAAACTAGTAAAAACAAGATACTGCAGAATTTTCCTGCCATCGAAACTGCCAACAGGCGATTTTTGTACGCGGTTCGATTCCGAATTCCACAGAAAACTGCGTCGCTTTCATCCCAAGGTTCGGGAACTTGGTCAAGATGGCGGGGTTCCGGCCGTCCGTACACCTGTTCTATCAAGGCCAGCCTGGCAAACGAGCCAACAAGATTTCTGTGAACGGAGGAGTCTTACTCGTTCGTAGGGGCGTTTGGTGGTCGAACCGCAGCAGTGCCTGGCGCGACATGTCTGTGCTCATCCGCTTCGCGTTCAGCAGGTTTGTCCGACAAGAAACTTACACATTCAGCTTTAAGCGCTGAGCCGGGGAAGAAAGTCGATTTCGCAATCAGGGTGCGCCCAGTCTGAGCGAGGCGGTGGCCTGAGACTGACAATAATGCGGTTGGATACACAGTCCTGCGGTCGGGGCTCCTGAGCAAAACGCCTTGTCAGGGCCAGGTCGCTTGCTTCCATCTTTGATGGCCTGCTTTTGCCGGGCACACTGGACATTCGCCCAATTCGGCAGATCAATGGGAAAAAATCAGGAGGTCGAAGATGCCGCTTTCAGACTATTCCGAGTATGACGCTCTGGCGCTGGCTGGGCTGGTCCGTGCCGGGCAGGTCACTCCGCTGGAACTTGTCGATGCCGCGATTGAGCAGGTCGAGCGGCACAATCCGGTGCTTAATGCCGTCGTGCACACGGCGTTCGAGGAGGCCCGCCAGACGGCCAGAGGACCGCTCCCAGACGGTCCGTTCAAGGGCGTGCCCTTTTTTATCAAGGACCTGGGGCAGCGTGTATCCGGCTGGCCGCGGACGTCCGCGAGCATCTTTGCGGAAGTGAAGGCTGACGGCGATGACAGCGAACTCGTCCGCCGCTACCGCGCCGCTGGGCTCGTCCTGACGGGCAAGACGAACACGCCCGAATTCGGGATCCCGGGCGTGACCCATTCGGAGCGGCTCGGCGCCTGCCGCAATCCCTGGAATCCGGAGCATATTTCAGGAGGGTCTTCGGGCGGCGCGGCCGCCGCAGTGGCGTCGGGCATGGTCCCGGTTGCTCATGCGAGTGACGGCCTTGGCTCAATCCGGATCCCGGCGGCCTGTTGCGGCCTCGTCGGCATGAAGCCGACGCGTGACCGGAACCCGAATGGCGGCGAGGACACTGATCGCGCCATCGGCTTTTCAGTAGACCATGTCGTGTCCCGAACGGTGCGGGACAGCGCGGCGATGCTCGACGCGACGGGGTATCCGGAACCTGCCAGTCCCTACGCCTATCCGAAAAAGGAGCGGCCATATCTCGAAGAGGTCGGCCGGAAGCCCGGGCGACTGAATATTTTCTGGTCGGCGCAGACACCCAGCGGCCGGCCCGTCGCACCGGAAATGGCCGCAGCGACCGAGCGCACCGCCGAGCATCTGGCAAAGCTCGGGCATGAGGTGCGCGAGCACACGATCACCCTGGACTGGCGCACCTTCTACCGCGCGCAGGCCGTTGTATCCGGATCGAACTTCGCGGCGGGCATGGCGCGGATGGTCGAAGCGATCGGCCGAGAACCGGGCAACGACATCGGCCCGCTTGCCCGGCGCGGCTACGACCGCGGCCGGGAAATCACCGGCCAGCAGGCCATGTGGGGCTGGCAGCAGTTGCGGCTGATGGGCCGGATGATCCTTTCCGTGTTCGAGGAATGCGATGTCTATCTCTCGCCCGTGCTTGGCACCGAGCCGCCAAAAGTCGACTGGCTCGATCCGCTGAACCTTGACATCAAGGAATATGACAAACGCTCTGCGGCGACCTTTCCGTTCACGCCCGCCTTCAACATTACAGGTCAGCCCTCCCTGTCCCTGCCGCTCTGGCAATCGGCCAATAACCTCCCGCTCGCCATGATGTTCACCGGCCGCTACGGCGACGAAGGAACCCTCTACCGGCTCGCAGGCCAGCTGGAGAAGGAACTTCCGTGGAAGGATCGTCGTCCGCCCATCTGGAACTGAGACCGCCGGGCAACCAATCACGCCCATGACCGATCCTTCAGGTGAACTGCCTTGCCAATCCGCGAAACAGTATCCGGCCTTAAATGCCGTCGGCATCCTCCTGACAGAACGCCCGGATCGAATGCGACGAACGACGGATATTGACCAATCCTTTGCATCGATCGTGACGTTTGATTCGGCTGCAAAGGTCCCAAGAACAGACAATGGGAACTGATGGTCGCGTCGACCGTGATTGGCCCTAAATGGACGTTCGCGAGTCAATCATCGCCGTGCTACTTTCCTCCTATGAGCCAAGACCCCCATCTTCCATCTGACTGGCCCGCAACAGCAAAAGCTCTGCGTGTTACTCACTCCAAAGCAGAACGGCAGAGTGACAAGCGACAGGAAATTGTGGCGGCCGTGTACAGCGTCGCTCGTGCCTGCGGATGGGAAGTTCTTGGGATGCATTGGGACAAGTATCCACTGAGCTTCCACTGGGCAGAATTGAAGCACGGCGAACGTCGCTTTGCACTGCTAGTTCATGAGTCGTCACCGTTTGTGGCCCTCTCGTCAGAGATCCCCGACTATTTCAATTTGGTATTCGTCGACGACGACCGGTTCACGTCTGCCGCGCAGCAACTGAACGCACCCTTTCGATTGCTGTCTGCCGCCGACCTCCTTCAGCCGTTGACAGAAGATGATCGGGCGTACGTCCGCGCCTTAAGCGGCCAACATGCCCGGGACCTCAAGTATTGGCAGCCCGAAACGGTAGGCGACGTGATCTTCAATTGGTGGGATTAGCGGCAAAGCCAGCGACTGCTTCCGGCGAAGTCCGGCCTAGCCACGGTGAGGTAGCCGGATGACCGGATTGAATTAACCCTGCCGTCTAGGGAGCCCACAGATCAGAGCCGCATTGGCCCAAAACAGCCGCTCGCAAGGGCTGAACAACCATTAGCTCATCCTAGTTGGCATCAGCCTCGGACAGGGTATTAGACGAGCATCTCCATAATGGCAGAAGTCACTTCCTAATTCACAACTTCGTTTCCGGCAGGATCACGCAAGTTCGATTGATCGCGTTCAACTGGGGGCAAGCGAAACTCACCATTACGGAATGCTTTTTGTGGTCTGTAAGCCCTGAATACCAATCTGAATGCTCCGTTTGGTGCCGGCAACCAGTTGGAGGAGCTTGACCGCTCTTGATTGGAGATTTCCACGACGATTGAACCGTCCTCTTCCCGATGAAGATCATTGGACGCGCTGCTGATCGCATAGCGATCGATCTCATTCGGATAGAAGAACCACCGTCCCGCACCGTCCGATTCGTAGAGAGTCAGCGACCAGAATCCATCAACCGGCATGTCGCCGGGAATATTGAGCCGATAGACTGATTGACCATTGAGCGTAGCATCATCTGCATCCACATTTGTCATAGGGCTGATCGCTTCCTCTATTGGGAGCGCTGCAAGACCACCCAAGGCCATGGCACTGCGATAGACATCATCCGTTCCGAACGTCCCGATGTTCGCTGGAGGATATCTCCAGCCATTGACCAATTCCCCTGACTGTTCAAAGGCTGTTTGAGTTTCGGCAAAAAACTGCCCAATAAACGTATTCAGCTTCGGGTATTCCGGAATCTCTGTCGCGCCTGCGTCATTCAGGAATATCTGGTCGTTAGCCGTTGCTGACATGCACTCCAGCCTGTCTTTCTGCGCTGTTGGTATCGGGCCCCGAGCGAGTGCCGCGTTGACCACTTCGCGAAACTGTTTGCCATCAGGAAGAGGCGGTATCCGCCCTTCGAATGCAAGATCGCCGGCGCTGCCAGTGTCGCTGTCGAGGCTATAAGCAAGCTGAAGACGCTGGGCCTTCGCAAGATCTGAATCGTTTTTGACGTGTGTGCGAAGAACCAGCCACGCATCCCGGGTTGGTGAACGGATGAGGGTCTCATTGGTGCCAACTTCGCCCTGCCACTCCGGACCTGCGATCAGGAAGGCGCGAGTTTTGGGCGTTTCGTTGCGCAAGACCGCGAACGTATCGGAAAACGCGTTCATCAGATGTGCACTGTGATAGCGTTCTCCCATCTCCGGAATGGAAAAACGTACAGGTCCTTCCGCCAGATCAAGCCAGGCTTGCGAATACAAAGTGTCCCGGTTTGGCGTGGTGATGTATCGATCTTCCAGACCGGATAGTTCCGTGCGATGTCGAAGACTATTGAGTTGGGCCCCTTCAGGCAGCAGCGCGCGCTGGCGCATCCGAAACATTTCATAGAGCGGAAAGGCGAAGAAGAACGCCTCCCGGGCCGCGTTGGTCTCGGACTGAGAGGTCTCGCAAAGCTGGTCTTGCCCTTCTTCAGCCAACGGAGCGCTCACAGAGGGTAAAGCGAGCAGAATTGCCGCCATCGCCAGCACAAGAGTCTTCATGAGGTCCGCCTTCCGTTGGAGTGCTCCGCGATCTCCGGTTCAACCAGGTGCGTCCAGGCAAGAGAAATAAAGATTGCATGGGCGTAGTGTAGCAAACCGGCTTGGCGAGGAATGTCGAAAATGCGACATTCCTCGCCATGGACATCTCAAGACACAGACCCAAACCATTCCTCGAGTTTCTGTCGCCGGACAAGATTGCGCTTCTGCAATCAGCCGGACACCGACGGACGCTTTCGGATGGTCAGTTCATCCATAGCCGCGGTGATGGCGAGCCTGGCATATCGGTGATTGAGAAAGGCGCGGCGAAAGCGGGTATATATGGACCAGATGGCGGCTTCATTCTGACGTCCTTCATCGGTGCGGGTCACTCCTTTGGCGAGTTCACTGTGTTCACCGATCTTCCTCTGAGTCACGACATCTCGGCTGTAGGGCCAACAACGCTGATCAATATTCCGGCCAAAGTTTTCCTCAAACTCTGTGACCGTGAACCTGCCTTTCTCAGTGCCCTGCTCCGGGCGACACTGCTTCGCTCTCATGTGCTGATTGAGATGCTGCATGCGTTGCGACTGCTGGAGCTAGTTCCCCGTGTCGCAAAATATCTGCTGATCATGGCACCTTCGAGTGACGTGAATGCGAAGCTCCGATTTCGCCAGTCAGATCTTGCTGCCACGCTGGGCCTGTCACGCGCTTCAATGAATCGCGCGCTGGCGGAGCTCGAGAGCCTCAAACTGGTGCGGCGTTGCTACGGACACATTGAAATATGCTCGGCCGCGGCTCTCACGGCGTGGCTGGAAAAGACGGTCGGTGACGATTAACCGGGGCTTGTCCTTTAGACAGCTCAGCTGGAAAATGACGGAAGTTTTCGAGTTTGGAAATGTTGCAATTTGGACATTCCTTCCCGTGATCTCCTGATAGCTCTCCTGAAAGATCGCTTCGAGATCGATCGGGAGGAATCTATGAAAACCGTCAAACCAACCACTGTCTCTGTCCGCCCCATCAGTGCAACACTTGCGAGTGTATCCACACTGGCGCTGCTTGCTGGCGGTCCTTTCGCAACCGCTCAGGAGGCAGACGATAACCCGCGTACCCTGTCTGCGGTGATCGTAACAGCGACGCAGCGCGAAGAGAGTATTCAGGATATTCCGATCGCCGTGACCGCTCTCGATCCCGAAGCGCTGGAACGCGCCGGCGTGTCTGATATTGCCAACCTCGACAGCCTTGCCTCCAGCTTCAATATGAACAGCGCAGGTACTGTATCTGGAGGAACCACACTCCGCATTCGCGGTGTTGGCACAACGGGAAACAATATCGGGCTGGAGAGCTCGGTCGGCGTCTTTCTGGACGGTGTGTATCTGTCGCGTCCTGGCATTGCGCTCGGCGACCTGCTCGACGTCGAGCAGGTTGAAGTGCTACGCGGACCGCAAGGCACACTGTTTGGCCGCAACACGTCAGCAGGCGCGCTCAATATCAAGACCAGGAAGCCAGACCTTTCAGAATTTGAAGGTTTCGGTAATCTCACTGTCGGCAACTACAGTCTTTTCAATCTTCAGGCGGGCATCAACATTCCTGTTGTTGAAGACAAGTTCGGCATTCGCCTGTCAGGAGCCATTCATGAAAGAGATGGCTTCGTTAAAGGTCTCGATGGTCAGGAAAGCCATGACCGAGATCGTTACTCCCTGCGCGGGCAGGCGCTTTGGGATCTGGGGACGGGCGGCACTCTTCGTCTGATTGCTGACTATGCTGAGGCTGAAGAGCGCTGCTGTCAGGCGGTCTGGTTCAGTGACACCTCGATTGCTGCTGTGTTCGCTCCTGCGGGCCTCGATCCGGCGGGTGGGGCGCCGAATGTCGGACCCGCTGCACTTGACGCCCTGAAGTCGAATGACGGTGAGTTCCGCAACCCATTTGAGCAACTGGGCGTTTCTCTGGAGTACAACGCCGAGACGCCTCTTGGAGAACTCACCTATATCGGAGCTTATCGCGATTATCAGGCAACACAGGCCCTGAGCACCGACTATACGGGACTGCGTATGTTCACAGCCGGGGCTTCCGCAGAAGCGATCGCGCTTGGCGGTACCAATTTTGACCCAGGCAGCAATCTCACAACCATCGAGACCACCACACACGAATTGCGGCTCCAGAATACTGCGTTTGATGACCGGCTTGACTGGCTCGTGGGTCTTTACGCCTCGAATGAGGAAATCACGACAGGTGGCTCGGTCACGCTGCTGGATGAGTATCAGGCCGCTGTGAGCGCCGGGCTACTCGGCCAGACGTCTAACCTGCTTCTGGCGTTTTCGGGCGGCGCTCCGGCTACCGGTGATTTTGCCAATAACGCCTTCCTCCAGGAGGGTGAGTCCTTCTCGATCTTTACGCACAATATACTGGCGGTGACCGACAATTTCGATGTCACATTGGGAGTCCGTTATGTCGAAGAGACCAAGGATGGTCGCTTCACGCAGCTTGGCGGGCAGCACAATGCCTGTCTCGGGACGTTCGGAAACCTCGCAAACGTGCCGCCTCCGCTCTCGGCCCCGGCTGTCGGTCTAAACTGTTTTGTCTTCACCGCGCCTGTCTATGATCCGGTCAATCCCGGTCCACTGTTGGGTGCGATTGCAGGCAGTCCAGCGGCCCCGCTGCTGGCTTTCCTCCCCCGGGAGTTCGACGACACGTTCGAGGATGAAGAGGTCGTTTACACGATCAAAGGCAGCTATGCGCTGAGCAACGATGTAAACGTCTATGGTGGCTTCACGCACGGTTTCAAATCAGGCGGCTTTAACCTTGATCCTTCCGCAGCAGCTGGCGGAGTCGATCCGCGCTTTGGCTCCGAACGTATCGACGCTTGGGAGTTCGGCGTTAAAGCCAATCTGTTGGACGGTCGCGCGCGAGCCAATCTCGCCATCTTCCAGCAGGACTTGGAGGGCTTTCAGGTCCTGGAGTTCACAGGCATTCAGTTCCGGACTTTCAATGTCGGCAAAGCGGAAGCCTCGGGCTTTGAGCTGGAGACAGAGGCAAGCCTGACCGACAAGATTCTCGGCAACCTCGCCGTCACCTACACAGATGCGAGCTATCCCGATGATTGCGACGTCACGACGCCTGGCGCGCCAGGCTTCAATCCCAACTCCGCCAGTCTTTGCGGGATCTCGCTTACCAACTCACCGGAATGGGTCGTCATTGGCGGAGCGACCTATGAAAACCAGTTCAACGGGTTGAACTTCTTCGCCAATGCAAATTTTCGCTACGAGGACGACCGCCGCACCAGCACACAGGCTGCAGAGTTGCTTAACCCCACGCTTTTGCTTCCAGGCGACATTCAGGAAGCCAATACCAAGATCAATCTTCGGGTTGGTCTGTCATCGGAGAATGAGCGTTGGGCCATTGAGCTTTGGGGACGCAATGTAACGGATGAGCAAACCGTCAATAGCACCTTCACGGTGCCGCTTCGGGGTGCGGCTGGAAATCGGTCCCGTGCGCAATTCACGCAGGACCCTGCGACCTATGGCGTGACGCTCCGAACAAGATTTTAGGCTGAACCTGAACACCAACGAGCGTGAGGCGAAGGAAAACTAGAGATGCGACTTCATCACGGCTTCGCCACGATGGCTCTCTTCATCATCGGTCTAACCGGCTGCGCATCGTCCAATCATGCAACCGCTGATGTCGGCATCGAACAGATGTCTAAGGCCAGAAACGGTTATCAGGTGATTGAACCGTATCTCGAACGCGCGGCGGGCGAAACCGGAGCTGTCATACTTGTCTACAATGCAGATGGGTCAATACTCTATCAAGCCTCGACAGGGCCAATGGCAGTGAGTGATCCTGTTTATGTCGCGTCAGCTTCCAAATGGGTCGTCGCCGCCCTTCTGATGACCCTGGTCGATGACGGCTTGCTTGAACTAGACGCGCCCGCAAGCCAGTACGCGCCTTATCTGACGGCAGAGCATTCCAAGAGCACGCTTCGCCAGATGTTGTCTCACACATCCGGAATGAACTCGAGCAATCTCGTCGATGCGCGAGCAAGTGCCTCGCTACAAACGTTCGCCCGAGAACTGGCGATGCTCCCACTGGAGTCGGACCCAGGCACGACGCTTAGTTATGGCGGGGTGTCGATGCAAATTGCGGGTGCCATCATGGAAGATGTATCAGGCCAATCCTTCCAGGCCCTTTTTCGCAACCGCCTGGCCGGTCCGCTCGAAATGCGGGGAGCCTATTTCTGCCATCCGCTGAACTGTGATGTGGAGAATCCCGAGGACGTCACCAACCCGCTTATCGGGGGTGGATTGAAGATTAGTGCTGAAGACTTTGCTGCCTTCCTCGGTATGGTCTCGGACGGAGGCGTCTACAAAGGGCGCCGCATTCTGTCAGAAGAAGCCGTGGATGAGCTCTCTCAGGTTACGACTGTCGAGCTCATACGCGACGCACTGCCCGCAATTGCTAAGCCCGATTGGGAATACGCGCTGGGGCAGTGGTGTCATTTGAACGAAACAGGTGAAGCCTGCCAAATCCTGCAAAGCGTTGGAGCGTTCGGCGCATACCCGTGGATCGATACACGTCGCGGAATCTATGGCATGTTCGTTACAGAGTCGCTGATCCCATTAGTCATTGATGATATAATCACAATGCGGACGCTAATTGAAAGTACGTATGATGACAGTCGTCCAATTGACCAAGCTGAACAATACGATCAGTGACGCCATGAAATTGTTCCAGCGCAACGACTCGGTGTCATAAGTTCACCTAATTGGTAAATTGGTCTGGCTGATGCGAATGCCGCCTCTCGGCGATTTCCGGCCAAGTGGCGGGAATAGCGCCGAACGACTGGACTAAGGCGGCTCTGCCGGACACCAAATTCGATCTTCGAAGCCAACCTGGCCCTGTCCGGTCATTCATTCCGCCCGTATCAACCAGCTCTAGGTAAGAGGAGCGTTGCGTGGATGCAGAGAGAACCTCCCGGGTCGCAATGTTGATTTCGAGCGCCAGGCTTTCTGGGTGCAGGCGTCTCGAAGTCCTCAGAGCCTGAACGCACCGGCGTCCTGCCCAATACACATCGAGCTGTGGGTTCTGGCGTCCTGACGAAAGGCTTGATGGCCTCAGCCCCAGTCTCCGAGACGGAGGCTTCGGCGACGCTGGCGGCGCATTCGCTTTTGCAGAATATCCCGCGCTACCGACAGAGGCTCCGCATCGGGCATGCCCCGCTTCAGCTCATCCCGATTGGCACAAAATTCTGCATAGCCCACAAGTTCCGGTGCGAGTTCAATCACCGAGAGGTCGATCATGATCGCATCATCAAGAAGGCCAATGCCCGGAATTGAGTCTGGCACAAGATCCTTGGGATCTGCGAAGTAAGACAGGGCATTCAAGACATGCTGGCGATCCTCGCCTTCAAGGCGCCAGTCCGGGTCTTTGAGCATGGCGAGCATTTCCCGGAGTCTGGCGAGGCGCGGCGCCATGAAATCCGGGGATTTCGAGCTTTCGATGCCCTTGATCAGGGCTTCGGCGCCGCCAATGATTTTATCCTCGCCAGAGGACCCGAATTTCTTTTGCGAAGACTTCAGACGCTCGCGGAAGAAGTCTATGTCCGCTCCGGTCAGCTCAAAATCAATGCGGATCGTGGTATTTGACACGGTGACTTTCTCCCAGCGGTTAAGAGGTTACGCTGAAGGATTTTTGTGCGGCTCGTCAATAAAACAAGTATACCTGAACGTCAGAAACTCACTTTCGGCGCCGACTAACGAGATCGGCTCAATCTGGCGTCCGCCCTCTGTCACCGCGATGCAGAGTCAGCACCGTCCGGCAGCTTACGGCGAAGTTGCGCCTGCTGCCTTGAAGCGTTGCGACGCCACTGGAGCGCCCTGGGTGCGCCGGCTCAAGACGGGTTGCGCGACGCCCTGCAGTCACCGGAAGCCCAGGTGATCTGGGACGGGTCCGAGATTGTGCCTTCTGGCTATGACAATGACCGGCAGGCCCCGTTCAACCGCGCCATAAACGTTTTCGGGAAAGGCATCCCACCAAAGTAAAGAGGCGTTTTTATCGAGCACGTCCCGTCACGCTGATTGGGAAAAGGTGAAGGCACGGGTTTGAGGAAGTGATCATTCCCGACCGGCGGCCCTTGGGGCAGGCTTTATCGGGGCGCGGATTTGCGCTGTACTGGGATGACGTCCAGGCAGCAACAAGGACACCGCCATGGCTGTTTCTTCTGAACTCCCGTCCGGGAACGGGCAACGGATCGATGCCCTGATCGTCGGGGCCGGCTTTGCGGGCATGTATATGCTGCACAAGCTGCGGGGGCTCGGCTTCAATGCGAAAGCGGTGGAGGCCGGCAGCGGCGTCGGCGGAACCTGGT
>SXGS01223606.1_pt1 | contig 30431 bp, 21 predicted proteins | sample 3174681 | NCBI WGS metagenome assembly SXGS01 (sample SAMN11356861, study PRJNA531348) | freshwater metagenome | isolation source: freshwater sample F1-80 | place: China: Fuxian Lake, Yuxi | collected 2017-12-25 | reverse complement strand
GCTCCTCACCAACAGGTCCGAAACATGCGCGCAGATCCCTGTCCCGCTCTTCAGCCGAAGGTCGCCACGAACTGTTCAAGATTTACTACACCCCAATGCGGACTCCTTGAAACCCATTGGGGTGGTAACACCGTTCCTGGCACCCCAATATGGCGATGGGGCAGGGGAGGGCACCGCTAACCGGCCGCAGCCTCGACCCCACCCACATTACCAAAGGCGATCCTGGAGCGTTTCACAAGCTCGGAGTCGAGAGGTTGGAACTACAAATGCCACTTTTGTTGGCTTTTCGATAGAAACACGGACCTTCCCGGAACAGCCGCTACACCCCCGCTTGAGGGCTTAGCGTACAATTTTGAACCATTAGAGATGTACCCCCTTTGGTGGCCAAAAGAGCGCGCGAGTTGGTTACAAGAGTCGATCCAAGCTATGGCCCTGAAGGAATTCGCCGGCTGTCTGTCGACGCCCCCCTTCCAGCTGAATCTCGGTAAGGAGCAGGGCATGTTCACCGCAGGCCACGCAAATACCGGTTTTATCTGCCGCGACTATGGCGCCGGGTGAGGCTGGCCTGGAGTTTGTGACCACGTTCGCGTGATGAATCTTGAGGAGTTTTGGGTGGGGTTCGGCAGGGACTTGGCAATAAGCGCCCGGCCATGGCGTAAATGCCCTGATGCGATTCCGCAAGACGACGGCCGGTTGACCCCAATCCATGCGGCCATCCTCTTTTTTGATTCGTCGAGCGTAGGTTGCGCCTTCGATGGGCTGGGCAATGGGCACAATCGAGCCGTCGACAAAGCCCGGAATGGTTTGAATCAGCAATTCGGCTCCCAACACAGCCAGACGATCATGCAAGGTCTGGCCGTTGTCATCAGGACGGATAGGAGTGGACTCCATTCGGACGATGGGTCCGGTGTCCAACCCGGCATCCATCCTCATGATGGTAACCCCGGTTTCAAGATCGCCATGAGCGATGGACCATTGAATCGGTGCAGCACCCCGATACCTGGGAAGCAGGGAGGTGTGGACATTGAGGCAACCAAACCGTGGAATATTTAGCAACGCTTGTGGCAACAGCTGGCCATAGGCAGCGACCACGATGAGGTCGGGAGCCAATTTTCCAAGTGCCTCCAAGAATTCTGGCGAACGGGCTTTTTCGGGTTGCAGGACAGTCAACCCCAAGCGTTGGGCTTCGACCTTCACCGGGGTCGGAAGCAACTGGAGTGCGCGTCCTTTGGGGCGGTCCGGCTGACTGACCACCGTTAGGATCTTCCAGGAAGGCTCCGCTGCCAGCCGGGAGAGCACGGTGGCAGCGAGATCTGCGGTGCCCATGAAAACGATGGAAAGAGGAGGGGATGACGGCATGGTCTTTGGGACGGCTCCAAGCTGGCGATTGAGCTAGGTCGGGGCGAACTCAGCGATCCGAGTCGTTTTTGTCCGCCCCTGGCGCTCGTTTGGGAATTCGAGTCAACACCTTGATGATATCGAGCAGCACGAGCAAGGGTTCCTGGGTGGAATCGATCTGATGTGTCAGTTGTTCGGGGTAACAATCCAACACCGCCCGTGTATCGCGCCGGTAAGTTTCTAATCGCTCCCGAATGACATCCACATTGGCGTCGTCGAGGCGATTTTCTTTGAAGGCGCGGCGTTGGAGGCGCGACACCAGTTTATCCATGACCGGACAAAAGAGATTGAACACCGCTTTGACCTCAATGAGGCCTTCCATGATGTGGGCTTGGTTGGGATTGCGCGGAATACCGTCCAGGATCAGGATGTCGGATTCCGGATTAAATCGATTGCCCCCGATCAGTCCACTGATGGAGGTCGACCACATCTCAATGGTGGGCTCATCGGGGACGAGTTGGCCTTTGGAAGCGTATTCGACGAAGACGCGACCTAGAGGAGAATCTACACGCAGGTTTCGAAACGCATCCCCGCAAGAGAAATGAACGAAATGAGGAATTTGGCCGAGGATTTTCCCTTGAGTGCCTTTACCGGCTCCCGGGGCACCGAAGAGGAGAATCGCTTGAAACTTCATGGTCGCCGCTGGCGATACTGGAAAAGGACGTGAGGGAAAGACGCTCGCGACGATCCGTGGGAGTGTCGCGACCGGGGGTTAGCGCTGATCCTTGTGGCGCAGGGTGACCTCACTGATTTGGCTAAAATCGACACTGGCTTCGGTGCCACCGGTCGTCTTGAAATGAACCTCGTTAGAGGAAATGCGGCTGATTCGGACGGCGGTACAACTGCTCTTGCCGGCCGAGATGTCAATCACCAGGTCTTTTTCGGCTTCACTGGTGACGGCGCGGAAGAAGTTGGGGAACTGGGTTTCGAAGAAGCGTCGGTTGAAGGTGGATTCACCGCGTTTAAAGACCCGAGGCAAGTTTTCGGCGCCACCTTTGGCGTCTCCTTTGGTGACGCCTAGAGCACCGACGCGACTGCCCTCGCCGCTGCTGGGTGCCATAGCCACGGCAACCGCGTCTCCTGAAGCCGCGGTGGGTATCGAATGAATCTCGCTGGCGGCGGATTTGTGAAGCGCCAGGAAGATAATAGGACCCAGCACGGGCAGAATGGCAGCGACACCGCAAACCAAAGCGACAGGACGCCAACGGAAGCGGGCAATGTGATAGGCGGCGTAAAGGTTTACCGCATAGAGCAACCCTAAGAGTATCAACCCATTGGGTGTTGAAAAGGCAGTGATCATCCCGGGTTTCGCTTGCGGCCTTTCAAGACGCGTGGGCTGTTTTACCGGGATCTGCTTTGCCTCTTCGAGTGCCTTTTCTTCGGCGGGTGGTGCGATGAAGGGTTCGACGAACTTTTTGGCTCGGGCGTCGTCCAGCAGTTCTTTCAGGGTGTCATCGGTGAGCCGAGCATAGTCAATTCGGTCGCTCAGGCCGCCAATCGCCAAGCGGACGATAATGCCATTGGTATTGGCCGAAGCCAATTCGCCGCGGACAACATCGCCCGTCACCAGCTTGTATTCAGCGGCACAAAGTCTTGTGACGAACCAGCTGGACAGAAACAAAAGCGCCCCGAGGGTGCGAAGCAAACGCATGATGGGTGCACGCATAGCAAAGGTGCTCGGTGGTGGGGAAGAAGGAAAAGTGCCGGAACCATTTTCCTTTCCGGACTCAAATGTCGACAGAGGCATGCCCTTGGGTATACAGCAAGAGCTGAGCCGACCATGAATTCTCCTTCTGAACAGTGGACAAAATTGGAGCAGGAAGCTCGAGATCGTACCCTGGCGGAATGGCGGCGTCTGGATACAGCGGAAGTCGATGGCGCGTGGAAAGACGCCGCCAAGACCCTCAGCGACCTGGTTCCGAAGGTGCTTTCGGCCATGCGGGTCGAACAACGGGTTGCAGAAAGCCAGATCATACAGGTTTGGAATCAAGTCATGGATCCGACTCTCGCTGCCCACGCCCAACCGGTCGGGTTGGTCAAAGGGACTTTGTTCGTGAACGTGGATAGTAATGTCTGGCTGAGTGAGATCGTCCGGTATCGGCGCCTTGAAATCCTCGAACGGATCCGACACGTCGTCGGACGAACCATGGTCCAGAAGATTTCGTTCCGGGTCGGAGGGTAGATGTCCCTGGCTCAATGATGGCGGCGCCTTTGGAGATGGTGAGGGCCCTCCACCGCTTTCATGGAATTCCTGGGACGACCGATCTCCAAATGTCGGCAACTCGGAGATGCGCCCCGAGGAGGCGGATCATATAATCTCTTGATGAAACACGTCTAACTTACTAACAAAGTTGCCTCGCCGTGGATTTCTTCCCTAGGTTTCGACCGTGAATTTCTTCGTGACTGGCGGTGCGGGCTTCATCGGATCCCACGTCTGCGAACGGCTCCTGAGGCAGGATCATCGGGTCGTCGCGTTCGATGATCTGAATGATTTCTATCCACTGAAGATCAAGCTGAAAAACTTGAAGTCGGTGACCGCGATCGGTGGCGATCGATTCCGATTCGTCGAGGGCGACATCATGGATCGCGCATCGGTGGATACAGCCTTTCGCAGCACTTCCTTCGACCAAGTCATCCACCTTGCCGCCCGAGCCGGTGTGCGTCCCAGCCTGTTGGAGCCCGCGCTGTATCAGCGCGTCAATGTTGAGGGAACTGTCAACATCATCGAAGCAGCCCGAGCCACCGGTGTCACCAAACTCACCATCGCATCGTCGTCATCGGTTTATGGAGTGAATGCCAAAGTCCCGTTCAGTGAAAGCGACCCAATCTTCCAGGCCATTTCGCCGTATGCCGCCAGCAAATTGGCCTGCGAAGCCTTGGGTCACGTGTATCACCATCTGTATGGGTTGGATATCACGATGCTCCGATTCTTCACGGTATATGGTCCGCGCCAACGACCCGATCTCGCCATCACGAAGTTTGCCTCGCTGATTTCCTCTGGAAAACCCATTCCGGTATTTGGGGACGGATCCACCGAACGCGATTACACGTATATCGAGGATATTGTGGATGGTATTGTGGCGGTGACCGACCGGCGATTGGGTTACGAGGTGTTCAATTTGGGAGAATCAGACACGGTTCGGTTGGATCGGCTGATTGAGTTATTGGAGCTGAGTCTGGGGAAAAAGGCGGAGATTCAGCGGATGCCAGCCCAACCTGGAGATGTTCCGCGGACCTTTGCGGACATCTCGAAGGCCCAGCGACTGCTTGGGTACAAGCCGCACACCAAGATCCAGCAGGGGATACCGAAGTTCATTGAATGGTTTCGACAGAATTTGGAAATTTGAACATTTCCGCGCTAGTTTGTTCGAAACGATGGTTGTGAAACCACGCAGTGAGCCTCGATTGACCGACATGAACTACTACAGCAGGATTAGGCGATCATTGTGCCGTCTGGCACTGGCCGCCGTCGTTATCGTTCCAACCTCTGGCGCGCTTGCCAAAGATTCCAGCGCGTTGGATATGGCTCGCCAACTCAACCGGGCCTTCATCGAATTAGCGGATGCTGTTTCGCCGTCCGTCGTCGTCGTTAGTGTCGTCCAAAAACCGCCCTCGCGGTTGTGGCGGATGGGTGAGGAGGGCGATGGGCGGGATGGCACCGAAGGTCTGCCCGACGAACTGCGCAAACAGTTCGAGCGCTGGTTTGAAGGTCGGCGGCCCCGCGCTCAAGAACGAGCCGAAGAGGATGATGAACCGAATTGGAATGGCCAAGGTTCTGGCGTCCTGGTGCGGGAGGATGGCTATGTTGTGACCAATTATCACGTGGTCGAAGGTGCCGAAAAAGTCCGGGTCCGGCTCAAGGACGGCCGTGAATTTGACGCAGAAGTCAAAGGGAAGGATCACAAATCAGATCTGGCGGTTTTGCAATTAAAGGGGGAACTCACGGGATTAAAAGCCGCCAAGTTTGCCGACTCGGAGAAAGTGCGTGTGGGTGAGTTTGCCATCGCCATCGGAGCACCTTTTGAGCTGGATTACAGTGTCACTTTTGGCCACGTCAGTGCCAAGGGTCGGAGCCGAATCATTCGAAGTCCAATCGCCGACCAGGACTTCATTCAGACCGACGCGAACATCAATCCTGGCAACAGCGGGGGGCCGTTGGTCAATATTGACGGCGAGGTCATCGGCATCAATGCCATGATTCGTGGTATGAGCACAGGCATTGGCTTTGCGATTCCCGCCAACTTGGTGCGGCAAGTTAGCGATGGAATCATTGAGAATGGGCGATTTGCTCGGCCCTGGCTCGGCATCGAAATGAGCGGCATCTCGGAAAATCCGGACTATCGCGCCATGGCCAAACGGGGGGTGAAAGGGGTCGTCGTAGCCAGCATTGTTCCCGAAGGTCCCGCCAGCAAGTCCGACCTGAAGATTGGGGACATCATTACGTCGATTGATGGAAAGGCGATTCAGACATCTCAGGAGCTAAAGAACGAAATCCGAAGCAAACGCGTGGGAACTCCCATCAACCTGGATGTCATCCGCCAGAAGAAGACCCTCGTGGTGAAGGTCAAAACGGAGGAATGGCCTGAAGAAAGCATGCCGGTGTCTAATCGCAAGCCAACGCCTGTTGACGCCTCCGAATCGGAATTGGGGATTACGGTCAAGAGTTTGACCAAGGAACTCGCCGCTGAATTTGAGGTGGAAGAGCGGGACGGCGTGATTGTGACGTCCGTGGATCCTGGCAGCATTGCGGCTCGTCGTAATTTGCTCAGCAAGGGTGACGTGATCACCGAAGTGAATCAGGAAAAGGTGACCTCACCCAAAGAGTTCAAAGAGGCGATGAAGAATGTCTCGCTCAAGGAGGGGGTCATGCTGACCGTGGTGAGCAAGGATCAAGTGGCTCGGTTGCGCGTGTTAAAGGATCGCTCGGAGTAACCTTCTTCGATAATCTGCTTCGAGTCACCGATTCTGAAGCGGAATGGGAGCGCGGATTCGCGGTTCGGTCTCTGCTGTCGCCTTTTGACAGCAGATTCTCGTTCACCTGGACCCGTTCGGAGCTTTGCCCTCACGAGTATTGTGCCGTAGGCTATCCGGAAGCGAATGAATGTTTTTGTCACTGGCGGAGCCGGTTATATCGGGTCGGTGTGCGTTGAAGAATTACTCAATGCCGGGCATCGAGTCACGGTGTTCGATAGTCTGGTGGAGGGGCACCGTTCCGCGGTGGATTCTCGCGCTCAATTTGTTCGAGGCGACTTGCTGAACCGACAGCAAACTCTGGAGGCTCTTCATAAGTCAGAAGCTCAGGAAATCATCCATTTCGCTGCGTTTGCGTTAGTTGGTGAATCCATGCAGAACCCGGCCAAGTATTTTTCCAATAATGTGGTGGGCGGCTTGAATTTGCTGGATGCGGCTGTCGCCACGGGTATTCGGAAAATTGTCTTCAGTTCTACCTGCGCGACGTACGGTCCTCCGGAGGTGGTTCCCATGGTCGAAACCATTCCTCAGCGTCCCATCAATCCCTACGGCGAATCTAAATTAATGATGGAACAGATGCTGCGATGGTACCGAGAGATTCATGGACTGGAATTTGTGGGATTTCGCTACTTTAACGCTTCAGGGGCCAGCCAGCATTTTGGGGAACATCACCGAGTCGAGACTCATTTGATTCCCAATATTCTAAAGGTCGCTCTAGGACAGAAGTCGAACGTCGAAATCTATGGTACGGACTACCCTACACCGGATGGCACCTGTATCCGAGATTATGTCCATGTGCAGGATCTTGCGTCAGCCCATATTCGCGCTCTCGCGCCGGGCATCCAAGGATTCTTCAATCTCGGCACTGGACGGGGCGCTTCGGTTCGGGAAGTCATCCAAGCTTGCGAACAGGTCACTGGAAAACGGATTGCCGTGGTGGAGAAACCGCGACGTCCAGGCGATCCGCCGGAATTGGTCGCAAGTCCAGAAAAGGTCAAGAACCTGCTCCAGTGGACTCCGAAGTTCCCAACGCTATTGCCCACGGTGGCCAGTGCTTGGGAGTGGCATCGAGGTCATCCAGAGGGGTATCCCGACTGATCATTCGGGGTGGCTGTCGTCTGGGGTTGCCCAGGAGGGATCGTCTCCGGTGCGGAATTGCCAGTCGCCAGCAAACGCCATGGCTTGATCGCCACAAATGAGGGCTGGGGCGCGTCCTTTGAAGCCGCCACGGCCATCGTGATCATACACACGGATAGCAATCAGGTTCCAAGCACCAGGGAGCAACGCGCTCTTGCCTAAGTCGTATTGGCCGGTTCGATCAAGACCGCTGGAGTAGGCGGGAGGAAAGGATCCGTTGCTGCCGACTTTGCGGCCATTCACGTAAGCTTCATGGGCATTATCCACGGCTTCCACCTGTAACAACGCGGTGCGATTGACCCAGTCAGTTGGCACTTTGGCCCAACAACGGTACCACGCGACTCCGTCATAACGAGCGAGCTGTCCTTGGGAAGTTTCTTCCCAAGTGCCAGGAACTTTGAGCGTCTGCCAGCGGCCGCCATAATCCAACTGCTTGAGCTCAGATGGCGCGATGAATTCGTCCAGACACCAGAGCATTCCATTGAGCAGGAGTCGTCGAAAATTGGGGTTGGCGAAGTCGTCAGGATTTCCCAGCGACGTATAGAAGGCGCGTCGATTGTCCCGGGAATTGATCCAGGCCACCGGTTCGGTTTCGCCCCGGCCATCCGCAATCCGGCCATTTAGGAGAGGTGTGACTGTGCGAAAGAGTTTTCGGTTCTTGTAGAGGTGAGAGGTGCTCTGGAATTCATTGTCGACCCCGTTGAGCACGGGGCTACCGGCAGTTTCCGGAATCATGGTCACCCGAGTTGGAGGGTCCTTTGGTGGCTTGTTTCCATAATGCCCCTGGTAATCGCCACCAAAAACCTCGTCGTCAAACCCTGCCCACGCCTCGAAGCCATCGTCTGCGGGTTTGGCGTCGAAGGCGTGGCTGGCGGTGCGAATGCCTGCCACGGGTTTGCCGGCTTCGATGTGAGCCCGGATCGCTTGCATCATGGCGGATGGGGGAGTCCGTCGCCGCACGCTCACGACGAGTAGATCCGCTTTGGAAATGGCTTCCCAATTTTTGAACTGTGGGTCGCCGTCTTTGGGCGAGGCGACCACCCAACTGCTCCGAAATCCGCGCCAATCCAGCTCCTTGCGTGCGAATTGGGGCAACGTTTCCCAGGTTTGGTACTCGTTTTCACCGACGATGAAGCACACGTCTTTGCGGCGATCCTCCTTGAAACGAAACGCCGGCCCTCCAACGAAATCGCTGCTGGTGATGCTCGCGCACCAGTACTTCTCGATGTGTTCGCAAACCAAGTCGGTCCCAACAAAGTGCGAGACATAAGGACGTTTGCGATGGTTGTACATCGTATCCGTCATATCGCGCATCAGCAGCACATTTTGGCCTTGGGCCACCATCTGCCGGATCGCGAACGGGCGTCCCAAGACACACATATTTTCATGGACGCCCATAACGATCACATTGGTCAAGCCGCGTTGACGCATGAGATAGAACGCTTCGGCGGAGTCAGTGATGGCGTCGCCTTCCACTATATCCAGACCCGGGTGTTGGCGCGACCACGCTCGAAAGTTCGGGCAGTCAGGGCAGCCATCGCAGCCTCCGTCCGAATCATCGATGGGAAGTGCTGGTTCCTTGGCACCCTGGAGGGAGCACCAACCTTGCAAGGGCACCTTGGTATCCACTTTTGGGGCGGATTGCGCGAGTTGACGCCCAGGGTGATCCTTGTAGAAGCCCATGGTATCACTGGGGCAATGAATGATGAGCGCTCCTTGGCGTCTCGCATTCTTGATCACATCATTCATGCGCGGCACCAGTTCGCCCACCCGTTCCGTGGCATCTGGGCAGTGGTGTTTATCCCACATATCGCACACCACGACCGCTGTTTTGGTCAGGTCCCACCGGACGGTGCGCTCCACCACATCAAATTGATTCGTATCGGAAACAGACGGACGGCGGGCGCGTGTGTGGAGGTCGATACTGGCCCCAAGGATGCCGAAGCATCCAAAGGCGATCCAAGCCACGGCGGCTCTAAACGCTGAGATCATGACGAGACTCTAGCCCCGGGTTGGCCTTTGCGGGAAGCTTGGAGCGCGGGAAAATGTCCTGCGATAGCCCAGGTTAAGGTTGAGCGGATTCAGTTCGAGCTGAATCCGCTCCGCGGATCGATTGGGGAAGGTCGACCTCTAGCCTAGAAGCGCGAGCGCGGCTTCCGCCATTTTAGGGCCAGTGAGTCCGTGCTTCACGTAGAGCTCCTCGGCAAGATACGCGCTTTGGCCGAACTCGCCGTCAATCGCCAGACTCTTCATGCGATGGGCAATGCCGGAAGTGCTCAACGCGTGGGAAACCTGAGCGCCCATGCCGCAAATTCGTTGATGATCTTCGATGGTCACCACGCGCCCCCCGCAGCGGCGAACCGCCGCTCCGATCGTTTCCACATCGACGCGGTTAATAAAGGGATTGTTGATGACTGTGGCGGATTTGCCTTGAGAGGCCAGGATTTTGGCGGCCTCCAGGGCTTTATTGAAGAGCACGCCGCAACCGATCAGCACGACATCAGATCCATCCTGTATGACCTGGGCCTTACCCCAGGTGTACTTGGGGTTCTCGACCCAGCGAACTGGATAGTTCTCGCGTCCAACAAAGAATAAGACCGATTCGCCGTCTCGACCTTCCTTGCGTTCATCGGCGATATGTTGGATGGCCTGAAACATGAAGGCATCGGCTTCTTCGGCGCAGCTCGGGGCAATGACAACCGTGTGGGGCAGGGCGCTGGTGGCCGCGAAGTAGGTGGTGGCCTGATGGCTGGCGCCGTCCGCGGCGTCTTGGAATCCGATGTGCGAGAACATTGCGATGACTGGAGCTTGAGAAAGGGCTGCCATGGTCAGCGGCAGATTGCCCTTGGTGACGCCGAATTGACCGAACGTGTCGACGATCGGGATATACCCGGATTTGCTCAGGCCGGCGCCAACACTGATCATGTTGGCTTCGGCGATGCCCACTTCCACGAACCGGTCTGTGGCCTTCTGAAACGCGCTGATGCCGGTCGAACCCTGGACGTCTGACGAAACCGAATAAACCGGATATCCGGCCTGTGCTGCGCGCAAAGCGCCGGCGGCGAGCCCCGCCTGCACCTTATCCTTCTTGATGGCGGTTGCGGCTGGGGCGGGATTGGTGGCTGAAGCGGCGGCTTTGGCCTTCTTAGATTCCTCCTTCTGCTCCCAGTCCTTGCGCAGGGCCTGGGCCCATTGCTTGAACTCGTCGGGGGTTTGGCCCCCGAAGATTTCATCGACGAACTCGACGATTTTTTCCCCATTAGCCAGGGGGAATCCGTGGCCGCCGGCACTGTTCTCCATGGTGCTCTTGACGCCAAAGCCTTTGATGGTCTTCAGCCAAAGACATACCGGTCGGTGGGGATCGATGCGCGCGAGGGCGATGGCTTTTTCCGCGGCCAGATAGACCGCTTGTAGATCGTGCCCGTTGGTTACTTTGATCACATTCCAGCCGAGGGTCCCGAGGGATTCGAAGCTGGGTTGCATGGAGAAGGAATCCTTGGTGATGCGGCCGGACAATTTGGTGTCATTGTCGGAGAGCACCATGACGAAGGGATTGAGACGACCTTTGACGGCGAGGCCTGGGATGGCGGCGAACGCCTCTTTAGCTTCACCTTCCATGGACGCGCCATCGCTGACGACGCAGATCGTGACCCGATCGCGTCCAGCGAGTCGATCGCCCATGGCCAAACCTTGGGCTTGGGGGAGTGCGGAGCTGAGCGGCCCATTGGAGAGGAGAACACCTTCAGGGTTGATGTGGGACTCGCCGTGGCCGGTCAGCTTGGACTGAATACTGCGAAAGCCCTTGAGACTTTCGAAGGTTTGGCCATCGAACCCATAATTGGCGCGGAGCGCGTAAATGCCATTTTCGGCGTGGCCAGCGTCATTCACAAAGTGGAAGGCCTCATGCCAGGGACGGTTAGAAACGCTGAACATCAGGCTGTGGACAGCGGCGAGCACCTCGGCGAATGCCGCGGGACCACCCCAGTGACAGGCAGCACCCCCATTGACGGCGTGGACGTCCATTAGAGCGACCAAGGCCCGTGTCGCCCGAGGATCCCCCACCACCACCTCCTGTCCGGCGGTGTTCTTGAGTTTGACTGAATATTTTGGTGGCTGCGTCGGAGTGCCGGCGAGGCGGGAGGTCAGCCGAAGTGGGGACAGGGGCGGGAGTTCAACTTTAGCGACGACGGAATTATCAGCAGCCATGGTAACGAATTTTACAGGTTTCAGTTTCTGGATTCGGTGCGAATCAACACAAAAGGCGGCGGCAACCTATCTGCCGAGGCTTAAATGGAAAGCGGCTTTTTCGAACAGACCGAGACTGTGAAGAACAATCCGCCCGGGGGATCACACCGAAAATCAGGTAGGGTACCTTTTGACGATGCCGGATTCGTAACCTGTTGGAAATACGCGGCACTATTCCATGAACCACGGTTTGCTTTCTCCGAAGAGTCGTCCCACCTTCTGGGACGATGTCTGACGGTTGGATTCAGTTTTTGCAGCGATGGGTTGTGGTGACCCTGGGAGTGCTGGTTGCTGCCCACGTCGTGCCCGGCATTTCCTATGACACGCCGGGGGCGGTGGTGATCGCTTCACTGATTCTTGGGCTATTGAATGCCCTGCGTCCCTTCCTGGCCCTTCTTTCCCTCCCAATCATGTTCCTGACCTTGGGCATGTTTTGGTTTGTCATCAATGCGCTGCTATTGTGGTTGGTCGGCTACGTGGTGAAAGGATTTCACGTCGCCGGTTTCTGGCCGGCTTTTTTCGGAGGCTTGGTGATTTCTTTTGTGTCTCTATTGATCAACTTGGTATCGGGCCGCGGGGCACGAATTCAGGTACAGACTGGGCGTCGTCCCTCCCGAAAGACGCAGCATCCTGAAGGACGCAGCGGCGGTGGCAAGACGCTCAAAGGCGGCAAGGGTCCAGTCATCGACGTCTAACTCCCGTTCTGCAACACTGATTCCACCGCGATGGCTTCACGCCGCCGTCCCAGCACTCGATCGAATCGAGATCGCAAAACCCGCCGAAAGGGGGGTGGCTTTAGGTTCATCTTATGGACGCTGCTTCTGGGTGGCATGGGAATGGCAGTATGGCATTGGCGGCCCTCCGGGCCTGCGTGGCAGCCCTCCGCTCGAGGGTTGCGCCCTCAGCCTCGGCAATCGAGCTCTCAAGGCGATACCCCCCCAGTCCGTCCTTCCACCGAATCCGAAACGCCTGCGCCGAAGAATCTGCCGGAGCCAGAACCACCCCGGGTTCGTGTCGCCACTAACATGGTGCGTCCACCACAGCCGGGATCGCGTAGGACGGCCACAGAAACCAATCATTTGGTGTCACCAGGAGGGGGCATGAAAACTGACGCGACGAATCACGTCGTGCCAACTCCCGACCGTCGGCCAGCACTCGAAGGGCGTCCCGTGCGAGACCCTTTCGAAGCACAACTGGCGTTGGCGCGTCGCGGGATTGCTTGCGGTCCGTTGGATGGGTCGATGGGGATGCAAACCCGTGCAGCGATTCAAATATTTCAGCAGTATGAGGGTTTACCGGTGACAGGCGCCTTGGATCTGGCGACGCGGGAAACACTTCGCCTGCATGGGGAGACCTACGGTTGGTTTACCGTGACGCAAGCCGATGTCCAGGGTCTGGCTTCGATGCCTTCCTCTTGGCTTGGAAAGTCTCAAATGGATCGATTAGGGTACGAGACGATCTTGGAACAAGTGGCTGAATACAGCCATGCGCACCCGGCCCTTATCCGAAAACTGAACCCATCGATCGAATGGAGTCGGGTGGGAGCCGGTGCCTCCATCCGCATTCCCAAGGCGGAGTATCTCCCGGTTCGTTCCAGAGCGTCGCTCGTGCGCATTAGTCTGTCGCAGCGCCATCTTCGAGCGTTTGATGACGACGGTGTGCTCCTTTGCTTTTTTCCGTGCAGTATCGCGCATCGAGTGGACAAACGGCCCATTGGAGATCTCAAGGTAGAGGTCGTGATCAAGGATCCAGATTACACCTTTAATCCGGAAGTTTTTCCCGAGTCGTCGGAAGCGAGGGAGCTCAAGCGCAAGCTGGTCCTCAAGCCCGGCCCCAATAATCCGGTCGGCGTGGCTTGGATTGGATTGAGCCGGTCGGGTTATGGGATTCATGGAACCCCGAGCCCGGAAGCCGTGGGTCGGACGGAGAGTCACGGGTGTTTTCGACTGGCCAACTGGAATGCCGATTACTTGCGTCAGTTGGTCTCCGTAGGAACGCCGGTGACGGTGGAGCCCTAATTTTCCTGTTCGGCTGGCAAAGCCGGTTGTCCCATTCAATCGTGATTCAACGCCTTGCCTCCATTGGGCACCCCGTGCAAGTGTCCCCCGCACAATGAAGAAGGCCAGTAACTTGTTGATCACACTTTGCGCGTTGTTGGCGGGATGCTCGACGACGCGGTTGACGAACCTCACACCGGGGAAGGTGCCTCGCAACCCCTCGGGTATCTACCCCTTTGAGGCTACTTGGAAGTCCAAACGGCTAGGGTCTGACCGGAAGGTGGAGGCGTTTGTTTTGGTGGATGGCAATGCCTACGCCATGAAACCGGTCCCCGGCACCAAGGAACGTTGGGAGGCCCAAGTGCCAATCGCGGCGGATAAGACGGCGGTTCCCTATCACTACAAGTTTAACTTCACTTACCCAGGAGCCATCACCACCCATGGCAACAGCGATTTGTCGCCGTCTTACCGACTCCACTTTAAATGACCGACCGTGTGGCGGCGCCCTCTGGAGCAGGTGTCAACTTGGCAAATAAGAAATGCGCCGGAACCATGGTCCAGGCGTGAACTCTGTGACACCTACTTCGGTCATCATTTTTAATCCGACCGCACGTGGGGACAAAGCAAGGCAGCTGATTCCGCTGTTGGAGGAGTTTTCTCGGGAAGCGGGTTTGTATCCAACGCATGGGCCTGGCGATGCTCGCCGGTTGGCGAGAGAGGCAGTCCTGAAGGGCGCTAAAACCATTGTCGCAGCCGGCGGCGATGGAACGGTGAATGAAGTGATTAATGGGTTGGCCGAGGCGGAATGCGGATTAGAGCGGGCCCGGTTGGGCGTGTTGCCCCTAGGGACCGTCAATGTTTTCGCAAAGGAAGTCGGTATCCCCGATGACCTCCGAGCAGCATGGGAAGTGATCCGACAGGGTTCTGAGTGGCGGATTGATCTTCCCCAGGCCAGCTTCGTTCACCATGGCCAGCCGGTCTTACGATCCTTTGTCCAGTTAGCAGGCGCCGGTCTGGATTCACGGGCTATTGCCAATGTTCGGTGGACCGAAAAAAAGCGGCTGGGACAATTGGCTTACGCATTGGCTGGAATCAGGGCGCTCTGCGAACATCTGCCACGATTGCGAGTGACACTGCCCGATGGCGGGGAAGATTCCGGAGAATTGATACTGATTGGCAATGGACGGTTCTATGGGGGCCACTTCCCAGTTTTCCAAAAAGCCGATATGGCGGATGGACTTTTGGATCTCGTGGTGGTTCCCAAGGTGAATCTGTTTCGTGTCATGAGGTTGGCCCTGGCCTCCAAGTGGGACTTCTTCGCGAACCCTGGCAAAGTCCGGCATTATCAGGTGCCACAGTGTCAGATTTGCTCCGACCGCCCGTGCGAATTTCAATTGGAAGGCGATAACATCGGTGTGACTCCTCTGAGCCTCACCATTCAACATCGCGCCCTGCGCATCGTGGTGGCCTCGTCTCAGACACGGTAATTTTCGGGCCACCAAGCCTCATCAGTTGTCACCAAACTGTCACTGGATTGGAATTTGTAGTTGATGCGTCTGAATTGTTCTAGTGGGCTGTATGCAACATAGCACTTCCACTCATCGATGGTTTGGGTTTGCCACTCTGATCGTATCGCCTTCTTTGGCAACTGCTCAATTCAGTATCGTTCAACTGGATAGTTACAAGGGCCCGGATCCCAGTTCGGAGATCGTGGCCCACGATCGTTTCAACTCCCTTCTATACAACACCTACGGAAGTGGCGTGGAATTGATTCAGTTCTCGGATCCTGGGCAACTGAGCAATGCCGGAAGCATCAATCTGAGCAACGTTGCCGGACTGGAGCTCCGCTCTGTGAGCAGCGTCGCCGCGGATCCTCTCGGACGCGGATTCGGCGTCGCAACGTTCATCCCGAAGAATGCAGGCTCGGATCCGGGTCGGGCCGTTTTCTTTGATCCAGTGGCAAAGACGGTCCTTCATTCCGTCGCGGTGGGGTACCATCCCGACGCCGTCCAATTCTCGCCCGATGGATCCAAGATCTTCGTCGCCAACGAAGGCGAACCGATCAGTGAGGGGGCAACTCATTTTGATCGGCCGGGTTCCATTTCAGTGATCGACCTCAGCGGGGTATCATCCAAGTCAGATATTGGTAGTCTCGGATCTGGATTCGTTGGAACTTATGATTTTTCGAGCCCGAACTTGGCCGCTGGTGTGAATCTGGGGGGCCTCCGTATTCATCCTTCGAACCGAGCCGGCGGTACGTTTCTCAACGACATCGAGCCTGAATACATGGCCTATTCGAACGACAAACTGTTCGTCACGCTTCAGGAAAATTGGGGAGCGGTCATCCCAACGGCGCGACGGATGAGGCCCGCTTCCAACAACTCGGCACGGGTAGTCGTCCGGCGCTGGATGCCGGGGTGGACGCGGTGTTGGATGCCGCATACGGCGGAAATGCCCAGGCGGATTCTGCCCTGGGACGCTTGCGCATTTCACTGATCGATGGAGATTTGGATGGGGACAAGGACATTGATCGCCCGACAATGTTTGGAACACGTAGCTTCACCATTTGGGATGGAGTGACGGGGAAGCTGGTCTTTGATTCTGGTTCCGACTTTGAAACGATTACCAAGGATCGTGTGCCGAGCGTCTACAACTCCAATGGTGCGGGACCGGCGGATACCCGTTCACAAAACAAGGGACCCGAGCCGGAGAGTGTCGTGCTCGGTGACGCTTTCGGACGGACCTTCGCGTTCATCGGTCTTGAACGGACCGGTGGGGTGATGGTTTATGACGTGACCAGTCCCAGGCACAGTCAATTCGTGGATTACATCAACACCGGCGAATTGGCCCCTGAGGGTTTGGACTTCATTCCAGCATCGGAATCTCCAACAGGACAGCCCCTTTTGGTCGCTGGGTTTGAGGTCAGCAACCAAGTGGGTGTTTATCAGTTAGTTCGCACAGCAGTGCCGGAATTTGGCTGCCTGAGCTGGATGGCGGCGGGCTCAATTTTTGGTTTGGGAATCGTTCGCCTTCGCGGCCGCCGGGCCTAGTGGACTTGCCACAGCGCTTTGATGGGCGCTGGGATCCCGATACAAAGCCGGCCTGGAAGAATGACACGTTCTTTCGGGCCGGTTTGTCATTGAGGGGTCTTCGTGCGGCTTCCTACTGCCTGAATCGCCAGGTGACAACTGGATGATTGCGGTTCACAATTGCCTACTTCAGAAATAGACCCCCGCATTAATGCACAAGAAACGCATCGCCATTTGGTCCTGGGCCTTCATCGATTGGGCCAATTCGGCGTTTGCGGTCATTGTGATGACTGCTTTTTTCCCAATCTACTTTAAAAAATTTTGGTGCGACGTTTCGGGAATGACGGCCGAAAGGAGTACCGCCTATCTGGGCTTTGCCAATAGTGCCGCCAGCATGGTGATCGCGTTGCTAGCACCATTGCTTGGGTCCGTCGCTGATCAGAGTAATGGAAAGAAGAAGTTTCTAATAGGTTTTACCCTGTTGGGCTGCGCAGCCACTGCGGCTCTGCCGCTGGCCGCTCAAGGTCAGTACATCCTTGCCGGTGTCATGTACGCCGTTGCGGCGATCGGATTCGCAGGAAACAACATGTTTTCTGATGCACTGATCACAGAAGTGGCGGAGCCGTCCAACTACGATCGGGTGTCTGCGCTAGGTTATGGCTTAGGTTACGTCGGCAGCGGGATGTTGTTCCTTTTCTGTTCGCTCGCGGTCAAGTCGCCTGACCGGTTTGGCCTCGGTAGCACCGCTGCTGCGATGAATCTTTCGTTTTGGCTTACGGCCGGATGGTGGCTACTATTTACTCTTCCATGCCTCCTTTGGGTCCACGAGACGCCCGAAACACCGACGGCAGGCCAGGGCACGATACTCACCAGGGGCTTTCATCAATTGGTCGAAACCTTCAAGCAGGTCCGCCTGAATCGGCGACTGCTCTATTTTCTGGGCGGCTACATCCTCTACATCGACGGGGTCAACACCGTGATCAAAATGGCCACGGACTTCGGGCTGTCTATTGGGTTAAAGGAAGGAGACCTGCTGGTTGCACTGATTGTGACCCAGTTTGTTGGATTTCCAGCCGCCATTGCCTTTGGCAGGATTGGTGAGAGAATTGGCGCGAAACGCGGGATTCTGATCGCGGTGGCCGTTTACACAGCGATCTGCTTTTATGCGACGCGCATGGATTCAGCTCCCGAGTTCTTCATCATGGCGGTGGTCATTGGACTGGTACAGGGTGGGGTTCAGTCGCTCAGTCGCTCCTATTTTGCCTCGTTGATTCCAGCGGAAAAAGGCGGGGAATACTTCGGATTTTATAACATGGTTGGAAAATTTTCCGCCATCATCGGGCCCACACTGATGGGTTGTGCGGCGTTGGTCACGGACTCGCGTAAGTCGATCCTTGCGCTGATTCCCATGTTTCTCATTGGCGGATGGCTCTTGAGCCGAGTCAAAGATGCCGTTCCCCTCGGTGCTCATTGTGGAACTCGGTGAGCCACTGTTCCTCTTTCGACTGTTCGCCCCTGGCCTTCGCCAACCGCAGTTTCTATTTGCGCAACGATTGGGAGATCTCATCATGCTAACGCGTGGCAACGACCCAGTGAAACGTTCAATGCCGTCGAGTTACCCGGATTCCGGCCATTCGTTCACAGGCTTTTGCCAACAGATCATGAACCGCAGTAGCATCCTCGTCATCCGTGGGGACAGGCAGTCCAGCCGTGTGCCAGCGGGACCTGCCTGGATTGCTCTGGGTATTCTGATCCTTTCAGTTCGAACAGCGCTGTCGGCGTCCACGCCGCAGTTGGACTTTTTCGAACAACGCATCCGGCCGACCCTGGTCAACGAATGCTACGAGTGTCACGGGGCGAAGAAGCAAAAGGGCGGACTGCGCGTGGATTTTCGTGACGGACTTCTCAAGGGCGGAGACTCCGGCCCGGCGTTCGTCTCGGGCGACGCGAAGAATAGCCTGCTGATCCAGAGCATCCGACACCAAGCGCCGGATTCCAGAATGCCGAAGGATCGGCCCCAGCTCCCGGATGCCGTCATCGCGGATTTCGTGACGTGGGTGAATCAAGGCGCCGTGGATCCGCGCGACCAGCCGCCGACAGTTGCTGCGGGCGAGACTTCGGACAATGTGGGTTGGGCCGAAACGCTGAAGGCACGCAAGGATTGGTGGAGCTTTCAGCCGGTGTTGAAGCCAACTGTGCCCAATGTAAAGGACGCCGCGTGGTCGGAGCATCCGGTCGATCGCTTTCTCCTGGCGACGATGGAAGAACGCGGATTGGGGCCTTCCTCCGAAGCCAGCCGCGAGTCGTTGCTGCGACGCGTGACGTTCGCCCTCACTGGACTGCCGCCCACGGCGGAGGAGATCGATGACTTCCGCCGCGACGCTTCTTCGGATGCCTACGAGCAGCGAGTGGAGCGACTGCTTGCCTCGCCGCGGTTCGGTGAGCGTTGGGCACGGCACTGGATGGACCTCGTTCGCTACTGCGAATCGCATGGGAGCCAGGGTGACCCGGAACTGCCGATGGCCTGGCGCTACCGGGATTACCTGATCCGCGCCTTCAACGGCGACGTGCCTTATGACCAGTTCGTCCGTGAGCACATCGCCGGCGATCTCCTGTCCAACCCGCGTCTCAACCGCCCTGAGGGCTTGAATGAATCGATCCTGGGCCTGGCGCATTGGCGCATGGTCGAGTTTGGCTACGTTCCGGTGGACGCGCTGGATGATCAGGTGAAAGTCGTCGACAATCAGATCGATGTCTTCTCGAAGGCCTTTCTTGGGCTCACCGTTTCCTGCGCGCGTTGTCACGATCACAAGTTTGATCCGATCAGCCAAAAAGATTTTTACGCGCTCTACGGCGTCTTCGCCAGCAGCCGCCCGGGTCAGGTGGTGGTGGACGATCCGGCCTTGCGTCGAACGAACCGGGTCGAACTCGCGAAGTTGAAAAAGGAGATCCGCGCCGGTTTGGGCGAGGCCTGGGCCACTGCGGCGAAGAGGCTGGGCACGGAGTTGATCGAATTGGCCGAGCGCAACGCGGATAAGGAACGGGTGGCGGCAGGGATCCACCGGCTATCCCGGGAAATCGCGGAGGTTGAATTCCGGGCGCGCGCGGAGTTGGCCCGACAGCGCGGAGCGGTGTTTGCAAATCATCTACCCGCACCGCTGTCCCGCTGGAGTTTCGAAGAGGATATGCGCGATGCCATCGGCAGCATGCACGGGCGGGCTGAAGGCGGCGCCTTCGTACGCAGCGGCCGCCTCATCCTAAACGGCACGAATGCGTGGGTCGTCACCGAGCCGCTCACGATCAATCTTCGAGAGAAAACGCTGGAGGTCTGGGTGGCGCTGGACGGACTGGATCAAAAGGGCGGGGGAGCATTGACGGTGCAGACACCGGACAGCGAGAACTTCGACTCCATCGTCTTTGGCGAAAGGGAAACGGTCCGTTGGATCGCCGGCAGCGATTACTTCCGCCGCACCCAAGACGTCGGCGGTCCGGCCGAGACCGCCAAGCCCGGTGAACTGATCCATCTCGCGGTGGTTTATGGAACGGACAATTCCATCACGCTTTATCGCAACGGAACCCGCTACGGTAAAAGCTACCAGCAGGGCACGCTACAACCGTTCGCCGCGGGCAGTGCCCGGGTCGTGCTGGGCAAACGCCACCTGGCTCCAGGCGTCACTGCTCTGGCCGGTGAGATCGAAGAAGCCCGGCTTTATTCCCGTGCCCTAACTGCGGATGAGGTTGCGGCTTCGTTCCATGCCGGTGCGATCAGTGTGGATGTAGAAACGCTAACCAAATCCCTGACGCCGGCCGAACTTGCGAAACGTTCGACCCTCAATCAGGAGTTGGAGCAGCTTCGGGCAGACCAGGCAAGGCGTGTGGATTCGACGAACACGATGGAGGGGTGGAACGTCGCGCTGGCGGAAGCGGCGAAGAACGACGCCAGCCCGCTGCATCCGTGGGTGAAATTGTCCAGCCTGACCGGCAACGCGTTGCGAGAGGGCTGGGGTGAGCTCGCGACGTTTTGGAAGAACGAGCTGGCTGGCCGACGCGAGTTCAACCGGACCAACGCCACGCCTGGCTGGGAACTGCGGGGCGAGGAGGCGCGCCGATGGTTTATGGCCGGGACTGGCCCTGGCCAGAGCTCAGGCGATGCCGTGGGCGCCCCGGCTTCGGCAGGCGAGTTTTGCGTTGAGATTAAAGGCGACCGTGTGTTGCGTGGCCTCTATCCGGCAGGCGTGTTCAGTCACATGCTGACCCGGAAACAGAGCGGCGTGTTCACCTCGCCCCGGTTCAAAGTGGAAAGCGACAGCATCAGCGTACGCGCGCTTGGCGAGCGCAGCAGGGCACGGCTCGTCGTCGAAAATTACGCCATCGGTGGTGGTGGCCTCTATCCGGCGGTGACTTTGAATGGCGATGAGATGAAGTGGCTCCGTCTCGACACCGCCTACCGCAAGGGCGCCCACGCTTATTTTGAGTTCGTCACCGCCGATGATTCCCCCAACTCAGGTTCCGCCGAAGAAGGTCGCGCTCACTTTGGGGCCGCCGAGGTAGTATTTCACCAGGGTTCCCAGTCGCCGAAGGAGCTCCTTGTGCCGGCCGCCATTCTGCTGTCGGGCGACGCGCCCGATTCAGTGGCCGAATTGGCCGAATTCTACAGCCGCAAGATGATGGCGGCCGTCCGGCATTGGCGCGAGGGGAAACTGAGCGACGAGGAACTGGCGTTCCTCGATTATTTCGTCCGTCGGGACCTGCTGCCCGCCTCGTTGCCTCGCCTGCCCCAACTCAACGAGGCGCTAGCCAAATATCGCCGGTTCGAAGCGGAAATTCCTGTCCCACGCCGCGCGCCGGGCGTGCACGAAGCTGCGGCGTTCAACCAGCCGTTATTCGTGCGCGGCCAGATCACCCAACCGGGTGAAGCGGTCCCGCGCCGTTATTTGGGGATGTTTGATGATCGCCCCTTTCAAACCTCGTTGAGCGGCCGACTGGAACTGGCAGACCAAGTCGCTAGCCTCAAAAATCCACTGACGGCGCGGGTCATGGTCAATCGCCTTTGGCACCATCTTTTCGGACGCGGCTTGGTCGGCACGGTGGACAACTTCGGCAGGCTCGGCGAAAAGCCAACTCACCCGGAACTGCTCGACTATCTCGCGACGTATTTCGTCGAGCGTCGGTGGTCGATCAAGGAAGCGATCCGCTTTCTCGCGACCTCGCGAGCCTTTCAGCAGAGTGCAGTGGCTTCTCCCGACGCGCAACGGATCGATCCTGGCAACGAACTGCTTTCCCACGCTCGAGTTCGCCGCCTGGAAGCCGAAGCCATTCGCGATGCCGTGCTTGCCGTGTCCGGTCAATTGGATCCGAAGATGTATGGGCCTGGGGTGAATGTGTATTACGTGGCCAAGACGGAAGGCGGCGGGGCCAAGGGACCACTCGACGGTGATCGACGACGCAGTGTTTACCAACGCATTCGGCGCAACGCCTCCAACCCGTTTCTGGAGGCTTTCGACGCGCCCAAGCCCATGAGCACTCGCGGCAAACGCGACGCCACCAACGTGCCAGCGCAGTCTCTCACCCTGCTCAATGATCCGTTCGTCATCGACCAATCCGCCAAGTGGGCGAAGGTGCTGGTCATTGACGGCCGTAGCCTCGAAGAGAGGGTGCGCGCCATGTTCGTCAAGGCCCTGGGCCGCGCGGCCAATGCGGAGGAATTGGCTGGAAGCCGGGAATTTCTCGACGAACTGTCAGTTGAATATTCCATCCCGCCGGGCGAGCTCGTGCGCAGCGAACGCGTGTGGCAGGTTTTCGCCCAATCACTTTTTTGCCTGAAAGAATTCATCTATGTCAATTGATCCATCCCGACTCGCCAGGCACCGCGCGGAGTTGCTCTCCCGGCGCGACATGCTCGCGAAGTGCTCGACCGGCTTCGGCATGGTGGCGTTGTCCGGCCTGATAGGAGGCGGCAAAGTCCTCGCGTCCGCCGCGGCGGCAACGCCACCCAATCCCTTTGCACCCCGTCCGACGCATTTCGCGCCGAAGGTGAAAAGCGTCATCTTCTGTTTCATGTCCGGCGGCGTATCGCACGTGGATACCTTCGATCCGAAGCCCCGCCTAAAGCGGGACCACGGCAAACCGATGCCGGTGCCGGTGCGGCCCACCATGTTCAATGAGAACGGCAACATCATGGCCAGTCCGTGGGAGTTTCGGAACCGCGGTCAGTCCGGACTCCCGGTCAGCGATTTGTTCCCGCAGATCGGCGCATGTGCCGATGACCTCGCTGTCATCCGCTCGATGACCAGCGTCGCGAACGAGCATGCCCAGGGGAATTACTTCCTACATACCGGCTTCTCGTTGGCCGGATTTCCGAGTGCGGGCGCGTGGACGAGCTATGGCCTGGGCAGCGAGAATCAAAACCTGCCGGGCTTCGTGGTGCTGTCTAGCGGAGGCGCTCCGTTGGGTGGCGTGAACAATTTTGGCAACGGCTTTCTCCCGGGCGTTCATCAAGCGTCATTCATCGACCCGACCCAGCAAGAGCCGCTCGCCAACATCACGCCGCGTGAGGCTGACAGACTGCAACGCAAACGTCTTCGCTTTGTAGAACGCCTCGACCGTGGCCACCTCGAACGACTGCAGGGCGACCAGCAGGTGGAATCTGCAATTCAGAATTATGAAATCGCCTATCGAATGCAGTCCGCCGTGCCGGAGCTCGTGGATCTGCGAGACGAGAGCGAGGCGACGAAGCAGCTCTACGGCCTGGACTCACAGGTGAAGGAGAAGGCGGAATACGCGCGGCAATGCCTGCTCGCCCGTCGGCTCGTCGAGCGAGGCGTGCGCTTTATCGAGCTCACCTGCCTGCCGCGCCCCTCGGATCTCGGCCAGATCGGCAACCCGTGGGATCAGCACGGCGTGCTGAAGGCCGGCCATTCCGAAATGGCGTTCCAGGTGGACCAGCCAATCGCCGGCCTGATTCACGATCTGAAGTCTCGCGGCCTCTTTGAGGAGACGCTCATTGTTTGGGCCGGGGAATTCGGCCGGACGCCGTTTGCGCAATCGACCGACGGACGCGATCACAACCCCTTTGGATTCAGCGTCTGGCTGGCTGGCGGCGGCATCAAGGGTGGCACGGCTCACGGTGCGACAGACGAACTTGGTTACCACGCGGTGGAAGATATGTGCACGGTCTATGATTTGTGGGCGACCGTCCTTCACCTGCTGGGCATGGATCACGAGAAACTCACCTACCGTTTCGGCGGCCGCGATTATCGGCTGACCGATGTCCATGGGCAAGTGGTGAGGGCGGTGCTGGCCTGATGAAATGAACGGTTCTCGGCGACGATGATGAGCAGGTCCATCCTGGTGCGGTAGACGGCTAGGCTCGGATCAAAGGCGACCATGGCTTCGTTTTCCTCTTCAATGCATCCGCTCAACCGCACCCTTGGCACGGTTACAGTGGCAGCCGACTGACCTAACCGGGCGTGCAGAGGAGAACGGAGTCTTCAAACTCAACGTCTCCTCACTGGAACGAATCCGGTTCTTTTGGCTCGCCGTCCATGATGGAATCAGGAGGCTTGTCCAATATCCGCTACTCCCGGTAAATTATGTCTCGCAAGGAATCATGGCATGAACATTTGCAATCCGACCAAACTGGCATGGCTCCTCCTCCTTGTGCTCTGGACCTTCGATGACTTGAAGGCGTCCGGCCCCCCGCCCCCTGACCCGTGGGCGGTCGAGGACGCGCAAGCCCGTGCCGCGCTGCCGGAGTTCAAGGAGATCCCCGCCGCCAATCCCGGGGAACTCACCAAAGCCGCGAACTGGCCGCGCGCCGAGTCTATGACCAACTGGCATCGCTCGCTCGGGGATGCGACTTCGAGCCGCTTCTCGGCCCTCACGCAAATCAATCGCGGAAACGTGAAGCGCCTCGAGGTCGCTTGGACCTATCGTTCGAAGGACGGTGTCGGCAACCTTCAGTGCAATCCCATCATCGTGGAGGGCGTGATGTTCGCGCCGACGGTGGGGCATCATATCGTGGCGCTCAACGCCGCAACTGGCGCGGAATTGTGGCGGTTCAAGCCGGAAATTCGGCTGGGCGGAATGCGTCTTGAAGACTACCCGGCCCGCCGTGGGCTGGTCTTTTGGCCGGGTGATGTCCAGTCGTCAGCGCGCATTCTCTTCACTTGCGGGAATTGGATTTACGCGCTTGATCCGAGGACCGGACGGCCGACCGACGGCTTCGGCGAGCACGGCCGCACTGTTCTGCCGACGGGCGGCACGGTGGCGGGCGCGATTTTCAAGAACGTGCTCGTTGTGCCCGGCTTCAACCGCGACGTGTTCGGCTACGACATTCGGAATGGCAAACTGTTGTGGACCTTTCACACCCTGCCGCAACCCGGAGAGTTCGGGTACGAAACCTGGCACCGCGTCTCGGACGGCGCGAACTGCTGGGGCGGCATGGCGCTCGACGAGGCGCGCGGGATCGCCTACGTCGCGACCGGTTCACCGAAGCCGAACTTCGTGGGCACGGGTCATCACGGCGACAATCTTTTCTCGAACTGCATCCTGGCGCTCGACGTGTTGACTGGCAAACGCCTCTGGCACTTTCAGGAAATCCGCCACGACATCTGGGACCTGGACATTCCAGCGCCGCCAAATCTCGTGACTGTCAGGCGCGATGGTCGTCGAGTGGATGCTGTGGCTCAGGTGACGAAGCTTGGCAATACGCTCCTGCTCGACCGAGTGACCGGCGAGTCGCTCTTTCCGGTGCGTCTGCGCCGCGCGCCTGCCTCGAAGTTGCCGGGGGAATGGACCGCGTCGTATCAGCCGGACATCCAGACCCCCGAGCCATTTGCGCGCCAACAGTTCAGTCCTGCCGATGTCACGACACGCAGCGAAGAGGCGCGTGAATACATCAAGAAGCGTGTGGCGACTGTGAACACCGGTTGGTTTGAGCCGTTTGAGGAAGGTAAGCCGACGGTGCTTTATAACATTCACGGCGGAGCGGAATGGACGGGTGCAGCGTTCGATCCCATCAGCGGCTGCCTTTACGTCAGCGCCAACGAAATCCCGTGGATCGTGACCGTCTTTCGGGATGACAACGAGCCGCCGCGCGATTCCAAAAACCCGACCTTGGGTGAGACGCTGTATCAACAAAGTTGCGCTTCCTGCCACGGGCCCGATCGGATTGGTGTCGGCACCGCACCGCCCTTGCGCGGCCTGCGCCATCGCGCGAACGATGCCGAGGTGCTGGCCTTGCTGAAGACCGGCCGCAACCTCATGCCAGCGGCGCCACCCATGACGGACATGGAGCAGAAGGCATTGCTTGATTTCATTTTCCTGCGTGACCGTAACGCCTTGGCCAGCGATTCGAAACCGGTGCGCCCTGCCTACACGCACAACGGTTATCCGAAGCTGCTGGACCACGAAAATTACCCGGGGAACAAACCGCCATGGGGTACGCTCAACTGCATTGACCTCAACACCGGCCGGCTCCGCTGGAAGGTTCCCCTTGGCGAATATTCTGAACTCACCGCACAGGGCATTCCCAAAACCGGCACCGAGAACTTCGGCGGCGCGATGGTGACGGCGGGTGGATTGGTTTTCTGTTCCGGGACGCGCGATAACTTGATTCGCGCCTTCGATGCCGCTACGGGCGAGGAGTTGTGGTCGCGCAAACTGCCTCTCCACGGCACCGCTCCGCCTGCCACCTACGCGGTGGACGGACGACAGTATGTGGTCATTGCCGCTACGGGCGGTGGCAAACTCGGCGGCCCGTCGGGCGACAGTTGGGTGGCATTTGCCCTCCCCAAATCCGTGACCCACGAATAGTGCCTTGTGCGCGAACTCCGGAATTGCCCAGCCAGTAGGGCGGCTCTTAGGGTCTGACCATGTCCACTCCTCAACGCATGGGCGCGGGTCTTTTGGGTCTTGTTGTTGTGGTAAGTGCCTTCGCTGCATCGGCCGCGGGCACCCTTGCATCCGGCCCCGTCTTGCTCGATGACCGCTTCGATCTGCCGCCGGGCTTCCATGTCTATCGCGCAGCCGAACCGGAACTCACAGGCGGCAGCTACGATCTTGCCTTCGACGGCCAGGGCCGCCTGCTGGTCGGCGACGGCAATGCCGTCCGCCGTCTGATCGATGACAACAGCGACGGCGTGTACGATCGCTTTGAGATTCTCGCGACCGGTCTGGGTGGGCGCGGCCCCCAAGGCTTGCTGGTTTGGGGCGACCGCCTCTATGCCGTAGGCGGCGACGGGCTGCAATGGTACGAAGGCTATCAATCCGGAAAGTTAGTGCATCGAGGGCGTCTGGGGCAGAATTTTTCCACCGGCGGTGATCACGATTTGCACACGATACTGCGTGGCTATGATGGACACTTGTATCTCATGGCCGGGAACGGGGCGGGCATCGACGGACGAAAACACATCACGGAAATGACATCGCCCATCCGCACTGAGCGCCAAGCCTCCGTATTCCGATTGGACCCGGATGGTCGCCGCTGGGAATGCGTGGCTGCCGGCGGGCGCAACCCGCCGGGGCTCGGCTTGAATCATCTGGGCGAACTGTTCAGTTTCGACAGTGACATGGAATGGCACGTGGGGCTTCCTATCTACCGACCCATCCAACTCAACCACTGGGCAGCGGGCACGGACCAAGGCTGGCATGACGTTGGTGCTCACCGCAGTTACTTCATTGATTCCGTCGCACCCGTCATGACCGCGGGGCGGGGATCGCCCAACTGGGGGATCTTCTACGAACACGACCAACTGCCCGCACGGTATCGGCATGCCTTTCTCAACTGCGATTATCGGTGGAAGAGGGAATCGGATAATGAATACGCGAGCTCGGGCCGGCTGGTGGCATTCTTTTTGCAACGCGACGGCGCCGGTTGGAAAGCCCAAATGGAAACCATGGCGAAACCAAAGACCGGGGCGAGGGATGCCGGAGAGCGCCCGATCGATTTCGCTCTGGTGGATGTTGACGTGGCCCCGGACGGCAGCCTGCTGCTGTCAGATCACAACCAGGGTCTGTGGCGGATCTATCACGATGGGCGTACAGGGCCAGCGGCCGTGCCGACGCTGGTGCCAGTGCGCGGTGCGGTACCGGAGACTACGGCCAGTCAATTAAAGGAGCTGCTGCACTTGCCGCAGCCGTTGTCCGAATGGAGTCGGCTGCGAGAAGAGGCGTTGCTCGCCGCAGGTGGAACCGGCCTGCGCAATGCGCTGCGGGCCGTAGCGCTGGACGGCGCAAGTCCCCTGCCGGCGCGGCTGCGCAGTGTGCAGCTCATGGCTCCTGGTTTCGCTGATCTCGAGGAGTCATGGCTCCTGGATCTGGCGAAAGATGCCCATCCGGAAATCCGCGCCCAGGCTGCTTGGCTGCTTGGCTTGCGCGGGGACGACTTCGCCTGGACAACGTTGTTGAAGCTGACCGAGGATTCTGCGGATATCGTCCGCAGGCGCGCCGTGGAAGGTTTGGGGCGCGCGCGCACGCCTCGGGTCATCGCTGCAATCATTGCACGCCTGAACGATTCCAGTCGGCTGACGCGATTCATTGCCATGAACGCGTTGACGCATCATCCCGTGGAACGTTGGCTGGACCTAGCGCTGGCGCAGGAGGCCCTACAGCCTCGCCTGCGTGCTCTGGTGGCGTTTCAGATGCGCGGTGAATCCGTCGCATCACCCCAGATCGCAAACTCGCTCCGCTCGATGCTCGATCCGGGCACTCATTCGCTGGAGGATCAACTCGATCTCCTGCGAGTTCTCACCTTGTATGAGAAGACCGTGAGCGCAGACCCGGAGCTTCGGAACGCGGTCGAACGTCATCTGCTAGCAGGTTTTCCTGCACCGGATCCGGGTGCCCTCTGGGAGCAGACGAGGTTGCTCGGGACGTTTCGGGTTGCACCGGCATTCGGTCCGATCTGGCGCGAGCTGTCCCGGCAAACAGACGGGCGATCGCAATTTCATCTCGCCCAAGCCCTGGCGCGCTTGCCTGCCTGCTGGACCCAAGACGAGGAATCGGCGGCGACCGATTGGTTTGTTGCGACGCAGCGCGGGTGGTTCGCCGAGTTCGGCACCAAAGGCGTGGAGTTTCCACAACATTGGGCCACGACCCTGCTCGCGTTTGCCACGCATCATCCCGATGCCTGGACGCAGCGCCGGGCCGTCATCGATGTTTCCAGCCTGCCGGGCGGAGCGTTGATCAGTCTGCTGATCCAACGAGAGCCGGCTAGGGGCGAGCTGTTGGCGCTTTATGGACTGCAAACGAGGGAGCAGGGAAAGGTGCGAGTGGCCGCCGCGTTCGGCCGGGTGACCGGGCCGGGGTCGGGACAACAGTTGCGCAACCTGCTGAACTCCGAGACCAACGCGACGGTCCGGCGTGCCCTGGCACGCAGCCTCGCGGCGCAGCCCGCCGATCCCGACAATGTGCCGCACCTGACTGCCGGCCTGCGTGACGCGGAACGGGACGCTGTGCTCCCGCTAGCTGCGGCTCTGGGTCGTCATCGACCAGCGCCGACGCGGGAGTTGGTGCGAAGTTGCCTCAATCACATGGCTGCCAGCGCAAGTTTAGTGACCGGGCTTGAACGAATGTTGGTGATTGTTTCCGGACGAGAACGGCCCGGGTATCAGACGGACCGCGATCCAAACGCGCGGGTCGAGGAGTCTGTTCGCCAAGCCGCGTTGCAGCATTGGACGCACTGGTACCAGGCTCAGTTTGGTGAGGCCCATCCATTGGCCGGTGCCGCGACGACGAAGGAACGTACCGACGAGGAACTGCGGGGGTGGATGCTGAGTGAGGCTACCCGGGGCGGATCAGCCCGGCGCGGTGCTGCGGTTTACGAACGACTGCAATGCCATACGTGTCACGGCGGCGGCGCCCCCGGACAGGAGGAACGAATCTTCGGGCCCGATCTTGCGGGCGTCACGCGAAGGCTGTCACGGACTGAACTGGCCGACGCACTGGCATATCCTTCGCGCCAAGTAGCCGACCGCTTCAAGGCTTTCGAATTGGAAAAGAGTGATGGAACGATTCTGTCTGGATTCATCACCGAGCAGAGCGACGAGGTGGTGACTTTGGCGACGCAGCAGTCTGTCGAGCGAGTCTTGCGCAGTGAAGTCAAGCGGCTCGCCCCGCAGACCGTTTCATTGATGCCAGCGCAATTGTTGAACCGACTGTCCGACAAAGAACTGCGCGATCTGGTGGCCTACCTTGATCAGCTCGGTCAACCCCCTGTCGAAAAGTGATCGCCATAACTGCACCGACACTAGGGGTCTAGCCGTTTCCAAAAGGATCCAGTCCTTGCAGTTCAGGGGAAGTCTGAACGCGGCGACCTAGTCGGGGCTTGCCGCGATTCGCCCACATGTCACCAACCGAATCGAGATTGTCAAAATCAACGGGGTGTTATCGTCGCGAAAGTAGTCATTGATCTGGCCCCAGCGTCGTAAACGTTCCCAGTTCATAGAGCGAAAACTGGTGCAAGAGAAGGGGGGCGACGCAATCCTAGCCAGGGGATAACGAATTGGGGTTCAGCGAACGGTGTTACCACCCCAATGGGTTTCAAGGAGTCCGCATTGGGGTGTAGTAAATCTTGAACAGTTCGTGGCGACCTTCGGCTGAAGAGCGGGACAGGGATCTGCGCGCATGTTTCGGACCTGTTGGTGAGGAGCCT